>Ga0208204_100009_pt1 | contig 267071 bp, 227 predicted proteins | sample DeeseametaMP2252_FD_184173 | JGI IMG/M metagenome (GOLD analysis project Ga0208204, IMG submission 184173) | Marine microbial communities from the Deep Pacific Ocean - MP2252 (SPAdes) | ecosystem: Environmental > Aquatic > Marine > Oceanic | place: West of El Salvador, Pacific Ocean | collected...
ACCGTTTTTAGCGGCTGCAAATATACAACCCTTTTTTATTACTAAACAAAACTTTTTTACCCTTTTTTTTGCCTTTTTTTTTATGTGTTCATTTCTAGGGTTTTGCGTTAAGGATTGAGGCATTGTTGAAGCTCTTTATATTAATATTTATTAATTTAAAAGCGACTGACGAAAGCCTGACCATGTTTTTAGAACATGGAACGCCCTATAAATTTTATAAGAAAAAATTCCAAACAATACCAAAACGCACTGTAAAGTCTCTGTATGGATAGTTTGGTGCTGAATAATAATTGTAGCCTGTTAACGAGGAATTGAAGTGTTCTGCTTTAAGATATATTCTTGTTTGTCGGATTTTTGCGTTAATGAAAAAATCTAATCTTGGGAATGCGCCTATTTTGGTTTCATTTTGTGTGTAAAATTCTGCCAGCAATGGGTCATAACTATTCATATTATATTCTGTGAAATAATTTAATGTTATTCCTGTTTGAAGAAACATTGCGTTTTTAAATAAATGGTCGGAAAAATATAATGTGTTTCGGCTTATTATTTGTGGAACATTTAACACATGCTCTCCATTTATTACTTGCTGATACATTATTGTATTATCTAATGCAAATTTGCCGTATGAAAACTCTTTATTAGCTTTTACTCGTAAATAATTTATTGTGGTTTGATATTGAAATGGCTTAACTTGATTATCTGAATTTTTTGTGAAATAAGTATAATTATCAATATTAGTATAATCTAAGGTAATGTTTGCTAATTTATTGGATTGAAGACTAACAGCTATTTGCTTAGTGTTGATGTTTTTGAATATATTGCTATTATCCCAATTATAATTAATATAATCACTTTGATATAATAGATAATTGTAATTAGGCATTGTTGAGTTTAAATTAAGAGTTCCATTAAATAAAACATCATCATTTATTTTATACCCAACATTTACATCAATAAAATTCCCTTTAAAATCTCCTATTATATTAAGAGCAGCTTCGCTTGAGAGATTAAAATTTCCAAAACTTTTTCTATAAACTCCTCCTATTGATAAAACTTCTCCTTTGAGTCTACTTTTTACAGCTTGATCTTGTAAGATTATAACTGAATTGTAACCATAGTTATACTTATTATATTCTAAATTAAAAGTTATATCTCCAATTGTATTATTATTGAAGTTTAAGTATGTTTTAGTAACTAAATTTTCTAAGGTTACCTTATCATCTAAATCATTACTTCTGAAAGCATCACCAAAAAAATCATCACTAATAGTTTGCTTAAATTGATAATATTTGTCTTCAAATGAAATAATGTTACCTATACTTAATGAATTATAACTTAAAGAATCTTTGGAATTAATAATATTGAATTTTTGCTCTAAAAAAAATCTTTTCCCTTCAAGGATATTTTCTGCGTTTTCAAAATTAGGGTTAAAAACAGATCTATCAATAAATTCTGGAGCTCCTGATTCGAAATTATCTATATCTGCATCTGTTAAACCACCATTTTCTTGATTCAATAAATCTTGCATAACAATATGTGCTCTTGCGCTATATTTATTGTTTTTAGTTACATAATTTGATGTAAATCTAAAATTTCCAGTACTTGTTAAAATATGCTGATACTTGCCTAAAGATCTTAATCCTTTATATGCTAGTGAAAGATTGAATTGTTTAGAAGTATTTACTGTAAAAAAAGCATCTAATAATTGCCCTTGCGAAAAGGCTGTTTTATAAAATAACTCTGTTAATGGAGTTGGTACTTGATAATAGTTAATATCACTAACTTCCATATAATTGAAGTGTCTTGCTCTAGCTCCAAATAAAGGCGATGTTTCAGTATTACTAAAATCTTCACTTAATGTATTATATGTTTGTCCAACATTTGAAAACTGGATAAGATTAAAATTATCTTCTCTTAAATAATTGAACTTATAATCCTTTTTTATTGATAATGTTGTATCTACAAAAGTTGTATCATTTTTAAAAGAAACGATTTTATATTGCTCAATTTTAGCTAATTTTTTTGGAGTATTACTTGATCTATTATTAAATGTGTTATTTGTAGTATCGTTAATAACTCCTTGTCTTTTTAATTGTGTAGCATCTGTTAAATTCTGCGCATTGAATGATTGACAGAATAATAGAAAAGTAAAAAAGTAAAAAAAATTCTTCATTCAAATAATTTATCTAGGCAAAAGTAAATATTTAAAACGATACGAGTCATAATATTATTATAATAAAAAAGCCTGCAAATTGCAGGCTTTTTTTTGTAAAAAGAAATAATTTTTACTGTTTAGTCAATCTAATAACAGACTGTGCAGGTGCGTTACCACACATGCTTTCTGTATTCTCAGTGAAATTAATAGTTATAACCGTATCATTAGCCGGATCATATGTTGCATGAGTAGTAGCAGGTCCAAAAGCTATTGAACCTCCACACCCAACACCAGACGCTCCAGAAAGGCCATTGAAAATAACATTCCCACATACAAAACTTAACAATACGTCCCTTGGAGGGTTTGAAAAGTTAAAACTAGGGTAAGCTTTAACATTGAATTTTCTATCTGTATCTTCAGCTCCTTGCACTAAACTAACTAGAACATTGTTTCCAAAAGCTGGAGCAAAACCTGCCGCTGGAATACCACCTGAAATGTTTTGTAACATATAAGACCCAGTAAATGGAGCCTCAAGAGGGCAATATCTAATTATTGTTAATGTAAACACTTTTCTTGCTCCAATAGCAGAATCATCAACTGAATCTAAAACAAGTTTTAATGTTTTACCTTCTAAAGTTGAAGCAGCATAATCTCCAGTAACACTTATAGAACCAACTACAGAGTTGGCTGGTATATTAAGTGTTGAACTAATGGTATAATCAGCATTTTGTACAGCAGTTGAGCTTGGGTCGATAGAGTAAGTAAATGCTCTATCAAATGCTTTAGGCTCTGATATACCAACCATAACATTAAAAGTTGAAGTCACTCCATCTTCCACCAATAATGTACCTGATGAACCAGGAACAAAATAAGAAACAGAAGTTCTATCGTTTAAGTAACTAGTATCATCATCAGAACTATCACAAGATACAAATCCGATGAACGTTAATAGCACTAGGCTTATTTTTATAATTTTATTCATAATTGTATTTTTTTTATAAGTTTATATTAATATGGTGTATAAACAGATACTCCATTCTCACCATAACCAGTACAATACCATGAAATAGTAATTACACCAGTAACAGGATCAACCTCATTAACTCCATCCATTAAAATATCTCCCCATGGATCTGTTTGACCAGTCCAAGAAATATTATTACAAATATCTGTGAACTCTACATCCATACTAGTTGGCCCAGTACCATATGCACTAGAATATGGTCCACCATTATACAATCCTCCTGAGAAATCTTGTACAAAATAATTACCATCACCTAAAGCTTCAATTTCCATATCTTCTGTATTTGGATTAAAGCTTGGTAAAAAGTCATGATATCCATAAGTTGTTGTAACACTATACAAACCTGCTAAATCTGATTCACACAATTTAAAAATACTTACAGTATGTTTAATATCAAACACAGCTGTTTCACCTGTACCAGAAGTTAGATTTAAAATTAAAGTAGAACCAGATTCTAAAGCTCCATCAAAAATACCATTTACTGTTACAGTACCGAAATACTCACCAGCAGGAATAGTAATTGTTGAAGCACTTAAAGTATAGTCAACTCCAGATTGTGCAGTTGATGAAGGGTCTACAGTAACGTTGTATGTTCTAGCAGCACTAGATGTCTCAGTAGAAACAACTTCAATAGTTTTACTTGGGTTACTAGCAGTAACGAAAAGCGAACTAGTTGTTTCAGAAAAATAAGCTATATCACCAGAGTTGTATACGTGAATATCCTCTTCGTCTTCACACGAAGTAAATACCGCTGCTATAGCTATTGATGATAATAATAAAAATATTTTTTTCATAATTTCAATTTTTTAAGTATTAATAGCCAGGATTTTGAACCATGTTAGAGTTAACATCTATTTCAGTTTTTGGAATAGGCAACTGGAATCTTGTATCTCCTGCTGGTAAAACTAAGAAGTTTGGTGGAGTTCCCGTTCCATCTGCAAAATCTCCATTATTAGTTCTATCAATAGCTAAACCTCTTCTTTTTAAATCAAAGAATCTGTGTCCTTCAAATGCTAATTCTAAACGTCTTTCTAACTGAATAGCATCTTTAAGAGCCTGTCCAGTTTCTCCACCAGTAAATGCAATATATCTTTGGCTTCTTACTAAGTCTAAAGCAGCAAGTGCTGCAACATCATTACCAGGCATATTTGCTAACGCCTCAGCCTTATTAAGTTGAACTTCAGCTGCTCTTATTACTTTAATATCAACAACACCAGATCCAGTGTTAACTGAACTAGAAAGATATTTAGCAACATGATTATATAAGTTACCTTCAAAAGAACTAGTTACAACATAAGTTGACTTTCTAATATCAGTGTTTTGGTAAAGATTATAAAGTTCAAATGAAACTGCATATTCAGATTTAATACCTCCTGTTAAAGTTTGGCTATAAGGAACACCAACAGAAACGTTAGTATCTGTGTCAAAATTCTTTAGTTCAAAAATAACTCCATCATTATTAGCATCTGTCCAAACTCCAGCAAAATTAGAGAATGTAGATACTGTTGTAGTTACAGCGTTAGCTGCATCAGCTGCTGCTTGATTTTGACCATTATACAAATACACTCTAGATAATAGACCGTTAATTGCATTTAAGTTAAATCTCTCTTTACCATTACTAGCACTAATTAAAGATTTAGCATCTTCTAAATCATTAATGACAGCTGTATAAACTTCACCAACAGTGTTTCTAGCTGGTTTTTGACGAATGTCTGAACTTGTCATAATTGGAATTCCTAAAGAACCATTTGCATCACCAGATTGAGTTGGTATTTTTGCAAACACATTATTAACCATGAAATGAGCTAACCCTCTTGCCGCTTTAGCTTGAGCAATTATATTATTTTTTTGAGCTCCATCAGGAATTCTATCAATATTTTCTAATATAAAATTAGCCTGTTGAATAACAGTGTATGATTGTGACATAAACCCTTGTTGCGTATTATTTGCATTATATAACCACTCAAAAGTAGTTTTTTGGGTTTGACGCCCTGTTACAACAAATATTAAATTATCTGTTAACACATCAGGAAATGACATCATACTAGCTCCATAAGAACCAAAAATCATTTGTCTGTATAATCCATTAACTGCACTTTCGAAGTCGCTTGGTGTATTTAAAGCAACATCTGCGCCCACAGAATCAAATGGATTTAAATCTAAGTTTTCTTTACCACAAGAAGTAATCAGAGTAAATAAACTTACCGTAAATATTAAAATGTATTTTTTCATATTATTTTTTTTTTAAAATTGTATATCAACTCCTAAAGATATTGAAGATGTTGTTGGGTAGCTATATAAAGCAAACTCACCAGGAACAACAGAAGCACCTTGAGTTTCACCAGAACCAATACCAACTTCAGGATCTCCTTTATAGTAAGGAGCATATGTCCATAAGTTTGTTCCTGAAACATAAATTCTAGCACTCTTAAGCGCCATAGTTTCAGTAAATCTACTTGGAAGAGTATACCCTAACTGTAAACTACGTAATCTAATATAATCACCCTTTTGAAGAAATCTATCTGATGTTTGATTTGAATTACTAAATGGTCTAGGTAACACATTAGTATCTCCTGGATTTCTCCAATAGTTAAATGCATCTAGTCTTTGATTATCTGCAATATTATCACCATCACTTAACATATTAGATTCTGGTAAGTTGTAAATATAATTACCAACTTTATAATAGAAATTAGCAGATAAATCAAATCCACTGTATTGTACAGTTGTACTTACACTACCATCTAAATCAGCAAAAGGAGACTTTCCAGATAATGCTACTTCATTTCCGTTAGCATTGTTTGTAACGTTTCCATCTGCATCTAAATATAATGCTTCACCATTAGCAGGGTTAACACCAGCATATCTTGTTAAATAGAATGTATTTACCTCTTCACCTACTCTTAATATAGAGAAGAAATTACTTGTAGTAAATAAATCACTTTCATTTACACCTACTGTATTAGGATCATCTACATTAACTAATTTAGTAACCTCGTTATCATATAAGTTTAAATTAGCAGAAACTGTCCATTTTAATTTTTCATTACGGATAATATCACCAGCTAATTCAAATTCAAGACCTTTATTAACCATTTCACCAAGGTTACCAGTAACAGCATTACCACCCGTAGTTAATGACAATTGTTCATTCAATAATAAGTCAGAAGTTGTTCTGTTATAATAATCAACAAGACCTCTTAATCTATTATTAAATAATCCAAATTCAAGTCCAACACCATAGTTGAAATTTTGCTCCCATCCTAAATTTGGATCTCCAAAGTTAGCAGGGCTAATAGTTGTTAAACCATTATTATAAGCACCAAAACCATAAGTAGTAATTGATGAGTATCTACCTATTTGATCATTACCAGAAGTACCCGCTGAAGCTCTTAACTTTAAGGTACTAAAAGTTTTATTATTTGCCATAAACTCTTCATTAGTAATATTCCAAGCTATAGAACCACTATAAAAATTACCATATTTAGAGTTTGTACCAAATCTAGAAGACCCATCTCGTCTAACAGTAGCATTAATAATATATCTATTATCATAGTTATAATCAACGTTTGCTGCTAATGAAAATAATGAGTATTCAGATCTAGTTCCTGCAACAGCAATTGGAGTTGCAGCTACATCTAAAACCGAAGGCCCTCCTACAACAAACCCCTGACCTCTAGCAGAATAACTTCTAAAGTTATCTCTTACATATTCCGATAAAGCAGTAAGTTCTAGGTTATGAACATCACCAAAAGTATTTGTATATGTGATTTTATTTAACCAAGTATATGTAAAGTCAAATGAACCATTATCCGTTTTTGACCCAGTTGGTACACCACCGTTAACAATTAAATCTAAAACTGAACCAGGTTGTAAGAAATTCTCTCTTCTATATTGCTCATAAATTCCTGAACCTTGAGTTAAAAATTTAATATTATCAGTTAATTTTAAATCTAAATATAAATTACCTAAAAATCTATTGTAATATCTAGTTGTGATATTTTGGTTTAACTCAGCAGACACAGGATAACCAGAATGCGTAGCATTATATATTGGATTACCATTTGCATCTAAAACTTGATCACCATTTGCATCTAAAACAAATTTAGTTTCATATGGGTTATAATCATATATTGCTCTAAATGGGTTCTGAACGTTGTTTCTATCTCTTGGATCTCCATTTTCAATACTAGAGAAAGATAAGCTTGAACCAATTTTAGCCCAATCTTTAATTTGATAATCAACATTTAAACGTCCTGAAACTCTATTATAAGCATCAATATCTTGAATAATTCCAGAATCCTCATCATATCCTAACGAGAAGAAATAATTCATTCTCTCTTCTCCACCTGAAGCCGAGAAGCCTATAGATTTTTGAAGACCATCTTGTAATAAATCATCTTTCCAGTCGTGATCTAAACCTACAAGTCTTAAATATTCAGCATTAGAAGAAATACCAGCGCCAATACCTTGACCTAGCTCTCTCTCATACTGAAGTTTTTGAGCTGCGTTCATCATTGTAAAGTTGTCTTCAGTTTTTCTACTTCTTCCAACTCTAGATGTTAGTTTAAAAACACCATCTTGACCTTTTTTACCTCTCTTAGTTGTAATAAGCACAACACCATTACCACCACGAGCACCATAAATAGATGTAGATGCAGCATCTTTTAAAACACTTACAGATTCAACATCGTTAGGATTAATACCATTAACGTCATCTTCATTTACTTGAGCTCCATCAACAATATACAATGGTTGGTTACCTGCATTAATAGAACCAATACCACGAACTCTAATAAACGCAGTTTGACCAGGTTTACCATTCTGAGCCGTAACTTGTACACCAGAAGCGACACCTTGAAGCATATTATCTATACTTACTGAAGGCGCAATTTTTTCTAAATCTTCTGAGGTAACATTAGATACCGCAGAAGTTAATTCATCTCTTGACTTTGTACTAAAACCAACAACTACAATTTCTGCTAAAGACTCAATGTCTTCTTGCATACTAATATTGATTGTATTGTTTGCCGCTACAACAACAGATGTGTTTTTCATTCCTATGAATGAAAATACTAATGTTTCACCAACACTAGCCTTGATAGTATAATTACCATCGAAATCGGTTTGAACTCCCCTTGTAGTTCCTTTCACAATTACATTTACACCAGGTAATGGCAAACCGTCTGTAGCAGCGGTAACCGTACCAGTGACAGATTTCTCTTGTGCAAAAGAGAGTTGCATCACAAACGCCATAAAAAGCGTTATTAACCATGTTAACTTTAATTTCATAAAACAATTATTTGAGTTAGTCTTTCGCAAACATCTTAATAATATATTAAATAAACAAGTATTTTGCTTAAAAAAATGTTAATATCATTTCTTTCAAACTTGTTAAATTTTCTATTGTTAACAAAGATTTTTGCTATTATTTAGATGCATAATATCATAATAGGTTGCGTTAAAATTTTAACTTTGTTGAAACTTTAACATTTTGTCTTTACAACTAACTTTAACAAAATTTAAACATGAATGCGGCACTGACGAAGCTGGGCGAGGTTGTTTAGCTGGCCCAGTGACTGCTGCTGCAGTTATTTTACCTCAAGATTTTATTAGTGATATACTTAATGATTCAAAGCAGCTTTCTGAAAATAAAAGAGATAAATTAAGGTGCATCATTGAAAATGAAGCAATCTCGTATGCTTATTTTCATATTTATCCTGATGAGATTGACAAAATCAATATTTTAAATGCATCAATTTTAGCAATGCACAAATCAATTGCATTATTAAAGATTAAACCTGAATTTATCATTGTTGATGGAAATAAATTTAAACCAATCAATAATATACCTCATGAAACCATAATTAAAGGAGATAGTAAGTTTTTAAACATTGCAGCTGCTTCAATTATTGCTAAAACTCAGCGAGATGACTATATGTATAAAATTCATGAAGAGTTTCCAATGTACAATTGGAAACAAAACAAAGGTTATCCAACAAAAGAGCATAGAGAAGCAATTAGAAAATATGGTATTACAAAATATCACAGAAAAACTTTCAGATTATTACCAGAACAACTTAAATTAGATTTCTAACTTTTTATATTTGCACAAAAACCCTCAATGAGAAATATTTGGTTCCTATTAAGTTTTGTTCTTTTAGTGTTTAGTTGTGACAATGACAAAATACATCATTCTAACTTAATTTCATTAGCGCCTCAAAATTCATCCATAATTATAAAGACCAATTCTGTTGAAGGGCTAAACAGTGCTTTAAAAAACAACTCTTTGTTTAAAGCCATTTCTAAATATGATAAAATAAATGTTTTAGAAAAAAAACTTAGTTATCTGAAATATTTAAAGCCAGCGGATAGATTATTAATAACTTTAGGAAAAGACTCTAATGATAGTTTACAGATTTCTATTATCTCAAAATATCATGACAGATTATTTAATATAGATTCACTAAAAGATAAAACTGTAGAAACAATTTCAACAAAAAACTACAGTATCACAAAAACTACTCTAAACAACCAGATACTTTATAGTGTTATAAAAGACAGTATATTTTTTGCTTCTAATGACAAACAACTTGTTGAAACTGCTTTTGATAAAAAAGAGATAGACTCTGAGCTTATAAAAGTTTATAATACTGCCAACTCAAAGTCATCGCTTTCTATTTTAATTAATTCTAAAAACAAGAAACTAATTCCTTCGTTATTCTTAACTGAAAAATTAAACAGTAACTCATTAGCAAATTATATGTTACTCGATGCTGATGTAACACAAGACCAGTTATTATTTAATGGTATTACTAAAGCTGTTGATTCTTCTAAAAGTTTAATTAATGTATTTAAGAATACTATTCCACAAGAAATTCAAACTAGTAAAATTTGTCCACAAGATATTGATGGGTATATGAGTTTTACTTTTAATGATTTTAAAACTTTTAATGACAACTTAATAAAGTATAGAAAGCTAGATACATCATCAACGCCAACTTCCGTTTTTGATGCTGCATCAGAAATTGGTGTAATGTATAAAAATGACAAAAGAGCTATTGTTATGTATTCTTTAGATGTATTAGCAACTCAAGATGCTTTACTTTCTCGAAATTCTATTGAAACTTTTAGAGAAGTTGATATTTACCCTTACGATAACCCTAAACTGTTTTCAGATTACTTATCACCTTTTGTTAATTTTCAAAATGCAACTACTTATTTTAGTATTGATGATTTTATTGTGTTTTCTGATGATGTTGATTTTTTAAAAGATATTATTTCCAACTATCAAAATAATACAACGCTTCATGAGTCGGTTGCTTATGCTAATATTATGAAAAGCTTAAGTGATGAAGCTTCATTATTTACTTATGCCAATTCTAATAGTTTAAATAAAATATTTAATTCAAATTTTAATGAAGATTTATCTTTAGAAATTGACACTTATAAAGCATCTGCAATACAGTTTATTTATGATACAGATTTTGCACATGTAAATGCTATAATTAAAAAGAACAAAAGCAAGTCTTTAGCAAACTCTGTTTCTGAAGATTTTAGTATAAAGTTAGATGCAGCAATACTTACAAATCCGCAGTTTGTTGACAATCATACCAACAATCAGAAAGACATTGTAGTACAAGACATAAATAACAATTTATATTTAATTTCTAATGACGGAAAAGTGCTTTGGAAGAAGCAACTCGACAGTAAAATTTTAGGAACTATAGAGCAGATTGATATTCTTAAAAACGGAAAATTTCAACTAGTATTTGCTACCACAAACCGTGTTTTTGTTTTAGACAGAAACGGAAAGGATGTTTCTCCATTTCCTTTAAAGTTCAAAGACAATATAACACAACCGCTTTCGGTGTTTGATTACGACAACAACAAAGACTACAGGTTTTTAGTTACTCAAGGAAAGGCTCTACTTATGTACGATAAACAAGGAAAAACTGTTAGTGGATTTACATTTAAAAAAGCAGAAGGTAAAATAAGTACTCAACCAAAACATTTTAGAATTGGCAAAAAAGATTATATAGTATTTGCTCAAGGTAATGAACTCGAAATTATAGACAGAGTTGGAAAAACCAGAATAAATGTAAAAAACAACATCACTTTTTCAGGGAACGATATTTACTTATATAATAACAAATTTACAACATCAAACAGTAAAGGAGATTTAATACAGATTGATGAAAATGGTAAGCTTATTTCAACAAGTTTAAGCTTAAAAGAAAAGCATGCCATTACAACCACTAGTAAAACTCTTGTAACACTGTCAGAAAATGTACTAAAAATAAAATCTTCTACTGTAGATTTAGAATTTGGAGATTATACTGCTCCTAAAATATTTTATTTAAATGATAAAATTTATGTGTCTGTAACCGATCTTCAATCTAAAAAAGTATATTTATTTGATAGCCTCGGAAAACCTATTGATAACTTTCCACTCTACGGAAATTCAGCAATAGAGCTTGCAAATATTGACAAAGAAAGAGGTCTTGAGTTTGTAGTTAAAGGAGATAGCGATACTATAATAGTGTATCAGATAAATTAAATTTCACTTTGTAGCAAATAATGTTTTGTATGTAGCGAAGTTATTTTTATCTTTATTCGCGCTATAAATCAATACGTTACAAATGAAAAAACTACATTTTTCGCAAATACTTACAATTGTTTTGTGTACAGTATTTACACTTCCTAGTGCCAATGCTCAAATATTGAAAAAACTTAAACAAAAGGCCGAACAAACTGTTGAAAGAAAGCTAGAACAAAAAACAGAAAAAGAGACCGAAAAAGCAATGGACTCAATATTGAATCCAGATGAAAAAACACCCACAAAAGACACTCCTAATACTAATGACAAAAACCCTAACAACAATTCATCAACATCAAATGATGATGGTGATAATGTAAAGGTAAACACTAACATTTCAGACGAACTTAAAGTATATAGTAAATTCGATTTTGTTCCTGGAGATAAGATTTTATATTTCGATGATTTTTCACAAGATTTTATTGGAGATTTTCCTTCTAAATGGAATACTAACGGATCTGGTGAAGTTGTAAAATTAAGTAAAGTTGAAGGTAATTGGTTCGAATTTAAACCTGGTTATAATATTCAATATATCCCACTTTTAAGCTCTTCATTACCTGAGGAATATACCATAGAGTTCGACTTAATTTCTGAAGGGTTAGATAATAACACATCATCAGTAGCCAGATTAGTAATAAACCTTGATGATAACAATACGTTTTATACAGGTACAAATTACGCAGAAGTACAATTACCTTTTGGTCAGTATGGTGCATTTGGCATTAGAGTTTTAAATGCCATAAATAGCTCAAGTACTATTAATAATACAATAACTGCTGATATTCGTGAAGAAGTAAAAAACAGACCTCATATATCTATCGCAGTAAATAAGAAAAGGTATCGCCTTTGGGTGAATGAAAAAAAGTATGTTGATATTCCTCAATTTGTTTCTGAAGGAAAACTAACAACTATTAAATTTAATCTTGAAGGTTTTGAAGATGGCGAAGAGCGACTATTTATTAGCAATTTAAAAATAGCTGAAGGTGGTGTAGACTTAAGAAGAACTTTAATGACAGATGGCAAAGTTTCAACCAATGGAATTTTGTTCGATTCTGGTTCTGCAAATATTCAAAAACAATCCAACGGAATAATTCGTCAAATCTCACAAGTATTACAACAAGAAGCTGATATGAAACTTAAAATAGTTGGTCATACAGATGCTGATGGAAGTGATGAAGCAAATATGAAATTATCTAAAGACAGAGCTGAAGCTGTAAAAAAAGCTTTAATAGATATCTATAATATTTCAGCCGAAAGATTACAAACCGACGGAAAAGGCGAAAGTATTCCTGTTGGAGATAATAAAACAACCGATGGCAAAGCACAAAACAGACGTGTAGAATTTATAAAGTTGTAAAGGCAACCAAATCGACGCCTCTATCTATCAGCGCCAAAGATTTATTTCTTTGGCGTTTTTTTTTAAAATATTTAACTTAATTTAGATATTACTAATTCATGTTATGAGAAAACTATTATTCATAATCTGTTTTTTAATTACTAATATTATTATTGCTCAAAAAAAGATTGAGAGTAATAATTATTTAGAAACTTCTAAGCAATTTTATAAAGATTTAGCTTATGATAGTGCATATACTTATGCGAAAAAAAGCTACACCTTTTTTAACACAAAAAAGAATGATTCTCTAACATTTGCTTCACTTTTAGAGCTTTTCCGTTCATCAGACAAGCTCAATAATAATGAGGCTGATGGTTATTTAGAATCGGCAAAAAGTTTGGCAAAAAAACTTAATAATCCATCAATGGTTATTGATGCTTATTATTATGAAGCCAATAGCTATTTTTTTAAAGATGATCTTGTTAAAGCTCTTCCTCTGTTTTTAAAAATAGATTCCATTTCTAATGATGAAAACATAAAAAACAAAACCTCTATTGAAGCCCTCTTAAAACGAGGTGAAATATCAAGGATCAAATTTACTAAAGAAACAACTTTAGCTGCCGAAAAATTATATTTAGAAGCCTTAAAAGTGGCTAAAGAAATCAAGTCTGAAGAGATGATTAATTACATCTATACTTATTTGGCAGATGTAAGTGGATTAAATGGGAATGATAGTCAATCAAAAGAATATATTGATTTGGCTTTCAATTATTTCAAAAAAAATAATGACATCAGAAACCTATCACAAGTATATCTATTATATACTGTATACTTTATTGGAATTGATGATTTAGAAAACGCAAAGAAATATCAAGTTGAAAGATTAAATTATTTAAGGTCTACAGATGATAAAATTGAGCTTGCTCGAGCATTGGTTTATAATGGTAGTTTTCATAGACGAAAAACAAAAGATTTTAACCAGGCAATAAAAAGCCTTGAAGAAGCAAAAACTATTTACAATAACATAAACAATCCTAGCATAGTAAAAACAGATAATTATGAACGTTTACTTTACAGTTTAGCTATTTGCAACTATGAAGTAAAGCAATACAAAACCGCTTTTGAGTATTTTGATCAAGCTTATGATTTAAGAGAAGATCTTATTAAAAAATCAAATCAAGAACTAACCTCTTCATTAGAAGTAAAATACCAAACAGCAAAAAAAGAAGAAGAGATAGCATTATTAACTGCACAACAAGCATTAATAGAGCAACAAAAAAAGAATCAAACTTATTTGTTTTTAGGCATTATAACTTTAGTTGCTTTAAGTGCAGGTTTTATAATTTTTGGGTATAGAAACAAAATTAAAACTGCTCGAAAATTAAAAGAGCTAGATGAATTAAAATCTAAATTTTTCGCTAATATTTCGCATGAGTTTAGAACACCCTTAACACTAATAAAGAGTCCGTTACAACTATTAAAACAAGAAGAAACAAATACTGAAAAAAATAAAAACCTAAACCTTATTGAGCAACATTCAAATAGAATGTTAGACTTGGTAAATCAGTTGCTCGAATTATCAAAAATAGATTCAGGAAACTTAAAGCTAATTCTACAAAAAGGAGATTTACATATCTTTTTACAAACCATAGCAGAACCTTATCAATTAATCGCAAAACAAGAACAGCTAACCTTTACAAAACAAATTGAACCATTTAAAAACCCGCAATGGTTTGATAAAGATGTTATCGAAAAGATTTGTACCAACCTATTAACAAATGCACTAAAATACACCACTAAAGGTGGCTCCATAACTTTTGAAGTGTCTAAAACTAATAACACTATTAATCTCAAAATAGCCAATACAACTAACTCTACAGATGCGAAAGATATTAGTAAATTATTTGAGCGATTTTATCAAGAAAACGACTCACACCAAGGCTTTGGGATTGGTTTATCTTTAGTAAAAGAACTGATAACTTTATACAGAGGAACAATTTCTTCAAAAATTGAAAACGACATGCTTGTTTTTGAAGTTAATTTACCTTTAGACATAGACCTATTAAAAGATATAAGTATTATAAAAGAAACTACAGAATCTGAGGTAATTAATAGCACAGTAAAAGACACAAACGAAGATCATCCTATACTTTTAATTGTTGACGATAATGAATCTATTAGGTCAGTTTTAAAAGATATTTTTAAAGCAAAATATCAAATTTTAGAAGCTGCAGATGGAGTTTCTGCTCTAAAAATAGCTATAGAAGAAATTCCTGATCTCATTATAAGTGATGTAATGATGCCAAAAATGGATGGCTTTGAACTTACTGAAAAACTTAAACAAAACGAGGCAACATCATTTATTCCAATAATTTTATTAACTGCAAAAACATCTGATGAATCTCGTTTAAAAGGCTTACAAAATGAAGCTGACGATTATATTACAAAACCTTTCAACCATGATATCTTGGCTGCAAAAGTGCAGCAACTTATTGATTTAAGAATTCAACTACGCGAAAGGTATAGCAAAGAATTAATACTAAAACCTAAAGATATTGCAATCAATTCTGTTGACGAGAAGTTCATTGAAAAATTACAAACTATTTTAGATAAGCAACTATCAAATTCAGACTTTACGGCAGATGATTTTTCAAAAGAAATTGGCATGAGTAGAATGCAACTACACAGAAAATTAAAATCTTTATTAGGTGTTTCTACAACTGAATTTCTTAGAAACGAACGTTTAAAAGCTGCTGCTAATCTACTCCTCAAAAAAGGAAATATCAACATATCAGAAATTGCTTATAGTGTTGGTTTTAATGATGTGTCTTACTTTTCAAAATGCTTTAAAGAAGCTTATAACGTCTCTCCTTCAGAGTACGCAACCACTTAACAATCAGTCTAAAATATTGCTTTTCTAATTGATGTTACATGTATCATTACAATTGTTACATGTGTCATATCTCCTTTCATTTTCGTAATCTAATTTTACTTCAACCAATTTGGATGTTATAATTCATGCCAAAAAAAAAGAACCATAACTATATAGGTGAATTAAAACAATTTCCCTCAACCAAAGTGTACCTCAATGTTAACTATTTAGAAGAGGGAAATTATGAGTTACATATAATTCATAAAAACAAACTGATAAAAAAAACAACTTTTAAAAAAAAATGATTATGCGAACAATTAAAATTTTTTCAATAGTAATTTTATCATTCTTTTTAAGCTCATGCGACAAGGATGACGACCCACAAACCATAGATCTTGAAGCAACTACCATTGACTATGAACTGGTAGGAACAACCTCTCCCACAACTGGCGAAGTAAGATTAACAGCTATAGTAACAAACATTGGAAATTCCAATTTTAACTCAAGTAGTGGTCAGCAGTTTATTCAGTTATCACGAAGAGAATTAGGCTCAACAGCAGAAACTGTATTAGAAACAAACAATTTTACTGTATTGAATCGTGGAGATGAAATAACATTAGTAGTGGTAATAAATTGGAATACTGCTATCGAATTTCAACCAGAATTCATATTAAGAATCTCTTATGATCCAGATATTCTATTAGATGACAACCCAAACAACGACGATACCAATAGTACCAACAATAGCTTTGTACTCTCTGGATTTGATATTAACGGATTATTTTAATCTTTAAAAAATGCCATCATGAAAAACATAAAATTTATTGCCTTTGCGCTTGCAGTAATCTGCATAACAACGGCATACGGACAAAAAAAAGACGGTAAAACTCCAACTACAATAAAAACGGTTGGACCAACAATTAAGGACAAACCATTATTAGTTACCACTAAAAAAATGACGTCTTTTACAATTCCTGCTAAAGGATACAATTTCTCAAACACCTTTACTGTAGAACTTCCAATACCAGGATTAAATGGCCCAACAATGTCTGGATTATGTGGAGGAATGATTTACAGCGCATTAGATTATTACAACAATGGCATGGCTATACCAACGCAAGGTTTCAGACCAGCTGTAAAAACACCTTTGCACGATTACATATACAGACGACAAGTCACCTCTTTGGCTGACAATGCAGATAAATGGACCGAACTTTTTGTAAATCCTTTTGGATGGCGTTCTGATGAGTTTTTTAATTGGGGACTTCAAGCAAGTGGTGGTGGCAGGATTGAGGAATTAAAAAGTATGATAGACCAAGGCAAACCTGTTCCTTTAGGATTGTTTGCTCTAGGAAATGGAGGAGCTGCTCCTCATCATCAAGTATTAGCTGTTGGTTATGACATGGGACGTTATAAAGGAGATTTAGGCGATTTTAAAGAAGACTTTAAAATCTTTGTTTACGATCCTAACGAACCAACAAGACTCATGACAATTATTCCTAATGTACAAGGCAAATACTTTACTTATAAAGAATATCCTAATGAAGATAGATGGCAGACTTATTTTGTTGACAAAAAATATAAATCAAACAGACCACCAAGTGTTGTTACTCCAGCCTTTCCAAACGATGGTAAAGTACATGAACTTTTAGTAGAGATTTGTACAGGAAATGACGATTTACGTGGTGGAAATGATAATGTACATCTTACGGTAAATTTTAGTGATGGTACGTCTGAAACGTTTTTAAACATCAACGGACAAGCTCGCTGGATTGATAATTATGTAGAAACTGTTCCACTACGTTTAAAAAACCCTAAGCCTCTTTCACAAATTGTTAGTGTAACATTTAAAACAACCTTTGGTGGAGGTATTGGTGGAGATAATTGGAATGTAAACGAAATAAGAGTTATAGCCTGCGGATACGGAATTAACCAAAACGTAATTAATAAATCTGGCAGACCTTTAGTTCGTTTTGATGGTAACAATAAACCATTAACTATAAACCTAACTCGTTAAAAATAAGTTCTCATGAAAACATTAAAGATAACCATCTTATTTCTTCTGGTTTTTTGTGGAAACCTAAATGCTCAAGTACTTAAAAAACTTACTAAAAAAGCAGGTGAAGCAGCTGAACGTACTGTAGAAAGAAAAGTTGAAGAAAAAACAGAGGAAAAAACTGCGCAAGCTATAGATAGTGTTTTTGAAGCGCCAAAAAAAGTTAAAGAAAAACGTAAAAAAAATAAGAAAGAAAAGGCTTCAAGAAATGAAGAAGTAAATGAAGTTGGTAGCGAAACTCAAAATGAAAGTGTAATAACAAATTCATCAACAAACAATCAAGATATTGTAAGTGGTAGTAGCTTCTTTCCTAATGGCAATACTGTTTTCGAAGAAACCTTTTCGCAAGACGCTCAAGGTGATTTTCCTGCAGGTTGGGAAACCAATTCTGGAGGTGAAATTATATTGGTAAATGGCACTAAATCTCTAAAACTTTATCCAAATAGTTTATGCATGACAACTACTGGCGAATTACCAGAAAACTATGCCTTAGAGTTTGATTTTATTACTGCTAATTTAGCCTACAAAGAGTTAAGCGGATCGGAGTTTATGCTACAATTTGTTAAAGACAATAAGCTCAATAAAGACTTAAAACAGCGTGGAGAATTCCACTTTTCATTATGGGAAGGTAGCGCATTACCAAGAAAAATATTTGTAGAAAATCATGGTGTAACCAACAAGATAAAAAACAGTATTGATTTTGATATGAATAAAAAATTCAACACAACTGTACATATTACATGTGTTGTTAATGGTAAGCGTTTAAGGGTTTATATGGATAATGAAAAGGTGATAGACCTTCCTTCATTTTTACAAGATAATTTAGGTAGATATATTCAATTTTATTTAAAAGGCACAAAACCTCAAATGAACCATATTGCAGCCATAGCAAACATTAAAATTACTGAAGAAGGTGAAGATATTCGCTCAATGATTTTAAAAGGTGGTTTTAGCACTACTAAAATCTTGTTTGATAGTGGTTCAGATAAATTAAAACCAGAATCATATACTTTTTTAGATAAGATTGGAAAAGCATTAGAAACAGATGCTACATTAAGCATTAAAATTATTGGACATACTGATAGTGATGGAGACAGTAAGGCTAATTTAAAACTATCTGAAAAAAGAGCAGCTTCAGTTAAAGCATACCTTGCATCAAAATTTAATCTTCAAAATCTTCAAACTGAAGGCAAAGGAGAAAGCGAGCCTGTAGCAGATAATACAACAACAGAAGGCAAAGCTCAAAATAGACGCGTAGAATTTAAAAAAATGTAAAATGAAACCACTATTCATCATTTTCGGACTGTTTTATGTAGGTTTTATTTCTGCACAAAGCAACTTGTTTATAAGTACAAATGAAGCTTCTTATGTCGATCAGGTTATTTCAGGCTCATCAACGCAAGATGTAAGTCCAATTCCTTTTAATCCATCTGAAAATATAACATTCGACAAGAAAATGACCTTTTCTGCAAATACAAATTCAGGAATTAGCAGCACATCTCAATTTCTAGTGAATTCAAACAAAGGTTACATGGGAATGGATAAAGAAATGATAGAGCGTTTTGCTGGAATTACTTTACCTGATGATGAAGACTTTAAAGTAGAGTATCGCATCACTGCAACCAATGGAAAAACCTATTATTTTGTTGAAATACAAGGAGTAAAATACGTTATGAATAGGTTGCCTATTAATATGGTTGAAGCAGACCAAACTAATATGTCTGTTAAAAAATTTAATCAGAATTTTTCGCAAACAGGAACTACTTTAAATGTAAGCAGTCAAAATTTTCAATCTAAAGAATATACTGCAACCTCTGCTGACACTGGCAGACCTGTAAACGTATATGTTGCCGAACAAAACAATGTCAACCTACCTCCTACTAATACGCCAAAAACAGTTGGAATATTTGGTCTTGGCTATATTTATACAGACAACAAAACGCAACTCGTTACAAGATTGGAAAATGATAATGGCACAGCCGAATTAGAACGTGTTGAAAACACAAATGTTTCAATAAATGGCAATAGCTATTTAAAGTATGAAACCAAAGTGCAAAATGATAACGAATACATGTCTGATGTCACTGAAGATGTTTTTAGAAAGAAACGTGAAAATATAAGCGAATCTCCTAGCCAACAAGCTGATATTTCGAATAAAAGCCTAGAGATATTAGAACTAGAAGAAGAAATGGAAAGCAAACGAAAGCGCACTATAAATAAATATATTGAAGATGGTTCGCCAACCGAAAAAACAAGCGAATACATTTATGAAAGTTTAGATCCAAAAGATATGGTTACTGTTCAAAAATTACAGTGTGAAAAACGTATTATTGAAATAGACAAAAAACTAGGAAGGATGAGCAATAATAATCCTGATTACACAAGGCTAGTAAATGAAAAACGATGTTTAGAAACTAAAATTGTAGATTATAAAAAAGCCGAGACCAAAATGATAGAAATAAAAGATTTGCATGCCGAAAATCCGCATGAAGGAAACAAAGAAAAAATGAACTATTTTTTTACTGAAGTATCACAAAACATTATGGCAAGACGATGTGATAACTAACACTTATATGATTCATTTTTGATTTTCTATTTATGAGAATTAGCCTACTATATTTTTAAAACACCAAAGACAATCTTTGGTGTTTTTTTGTTTTTATTCCATGCAATTTTATGTAGTATTGTAGTCTTCAAAAAGCATAACAAAAATCATGATAAAACGTACAAAAGCCTCAATTAATAAATGTATTCTTCACAAAGTAGGAAACAAATTTAACAGCACAAAAAATGCCTTTTCAGAACAAGAAATTGACTTTGATGAAGTAAGTTATGATTTAATGCTTCCTTACCTTTTAAGACCATTTGGTAGCGTTGTTGAGAGCTATCGTTTTAACCATCATAGCAATATTAGCCTTAACGAAATAAACAGCTATGCATCACAACTATTTGCCGATAGCAGCAACTTTATTGAGGTCTCTAAACATATTGTGACACATCTTTTTGAGCAAAGTACTTCGGCGCAAATAAAAACTGGTGATGTTTTAATATGCTACTTTAATGACATACAATATGAAGATATGTTTGTTGATGCAGTAGGTATTTTTAAGATTGAAAACAAAAATGAATTTTTTCAAACCTATCTTGAAGGTAAAAGCTATGATATTATTACTCAAAAAGGTATCCCAACTAAAAAGGTTGATAAAGGTTGTTTAATTTTAAATACTGCAGATACCGAAGGTAATATTGTGCTAAGTGTTGATCATAATTCTTACGATACACAATACTGGATAAAACAGTTTTTAAACATTAAGTATCCTGATGATTATAACCAACATACCAAAAACTATATTGAGCTTTGTAAAGACTTTAGTACAGATGTTTTAAAACCAAGTTATGGAGGACAAGAGCAAAGCTCGTTTTTAGCAAAAACTATCGATTTTTTTAAAGAAAATGAAGTGATAAATGTTGAGAATTTTAAAGACGATGTATTTGAAGACGATAAGTTTAAAACACTGTTTGACGATTATAAAAAAGACTTCGAAACAGAAAAAGCTGTGCTTATTAGAAACCAATTTGATGTCTCTGAAATTGTACTAAAAAAGCAAAAACAAAAGCTTAAAACAGAAATAAAACTCGATACCAACATACAAATAAAACTCGATGTTGATGCACCAGATGCTTCAGCCGAATATTTAGAACGTGGTTATGATGATGTAAAAAAAATGCACTACTACAAAGTGTTTTTTAATGAAGAAGGATAGTTTGATTATGTCAGAAAAACAATCGAACTTCGTTTAATGTCTGATATAAAAAATCATAATGATTTCATATCTTTCTAATTGTTAGCTAGATGAGAAATGAGAAAAATTGAAAACAATAAATTAGTTCCTGAAAATAAAAAGACTTTAGGAGAACTGATTGACTCGCATTTGGAACCATTACTTACAGACAGAAGAAAGAATCAACAAAAAATTCTAGAAATTTGTCACGTTGGGAAATTCTTAATGTTTTTTGAAAATGGTTTTGAAATATCAAAAGTTAGTGAAAAGCCCGATTTTATTTTAAACAATGGAGCTGAGATTGTAGGACTTGAACATCAAATTGTTGTTGATAATAAATCAAAGGAGAGAGAAGGTTTTTTTAAAAATATCTTTGATTTGGCTGAATTAGAACTCCAAAAAGATAACTGTCTCCCAAATTTCCTTGCCAATTGCTACATAAAACCATATGTAAATTTTAGACTTTCTGAAAAAGAAGAGTTAATTTCTATAATTGTTCAAGTTATTAAGAAGTATATTTTAACTGATATTTTTGACGAGAACCCTATAATTGAGAGAATATGGAAAATGCCTCATTCGAGGATTAGCATTTCAGGAAATTTAGGTTCTTGGTGGCAAAAAAATTTAACTATTGAGACATTGACAAAAGCAATACAGAAAAAAGAAAAACTGATTTCAAAATACAAAGAAAATATTGACAAAAAACAATGGCTGTTAATTGTTATAGGAAGTAATGGTGATAGTTCATTTCTTATAGATAGAAATATAGAATATAAAGTAGAATCAAAATTTGATAAAGTTTTTATACTTGAAGATTTTAACAATAGATTATTCGAAATTAAATAAAAACTACTCAAGCATTCCCTTTTATATCATCAATTTCGTAATGTCTGGTTTTGTTTTTGTTTTCTATAACTAGTTTGTGCAAATAAAAGGCTTCAACTACTGTCCAAATTCCAAAAACAAACATAGGAGAGCATAAAGCTAAAACTTGCCACATTATATCATCAACATTTCTTGTCTGCTGCATATTTATTATCGCGTAAAACATGTAACTAGAAACAACAATAAATGATATGCCAAAAGAAATAGTTAAAAACCAAAATAGAGGCTCAACTTTTGGCATTGGCAAATCTTTTTTATACAACTTATAAAACGTTTTGGTTTTTAAATGAAATATAAATGCGCAAGTACCTAAAGCTGTCATTGCAACAGGAATAAGCATAGAATACTCAAATGTTGCATTTTCAAATCCAACCAAATAGGTTATAAGACCACCTGGAGCTAGTGCAAAAGGAACTGTTAATACCAACAATACCATTTTTTGTATATAACTCATAAACTTTAAGCGGTTTGGTAGTTTAATTGCGCTTCAAAAAGTAAAGCAAAATGCTTGAGTAGTTTTTCTTTAACTTCGGCTTCATCGACCTTTTCTACACCAAGCTCGTTATTAAGTGTAGTTACAGCTTTACCTCGTATACCACAAGGAATAATATTATCAAAATATCCTAAATCGGCATTTACATTTAGTGCAAAACCATGCATTGTTACCCAACGACTTGCTCTTACTCCCATGGCGCAAATTTTACGTGCAAATGGTGTGCCTACATCTAGCCAAACTCCTGTTTCACCAGGACTACGCTCTGCTTTAAGTCCGTAATCGGCAAGCGTTAGTATAATCATTTCTTCTAAAAAACGAAGGTATTTATGTATGTCTGTAAAGAAATTATCTAAATCTAAAATTGGATAGCCAACAATTTGCCCAGGACCATGATAAGTAATATCTCCTCCTCTATTTATTTTATAAAAAGTAGCTCCTTTTTGTGTAAGCTGCTCTTCATTTAAAAGCATGTTAGACATATCACCACTTTTGCCTAAAGTATACACATGTGGATGCTCAACAAATAAAAAGTAATTAGGTGTTTCAATACCTGCATCTTCTCTTCTGTTCTTTATTTTAGTGTCTACAATAGACTTAAATAATTGTTCCTGATAGTCCCAAGTATCTTTATAGTCTTTAAATCCTAAATCTTGTATTTCTACGCTTTTGTTCATAGAATGCAAAATTACGTCATTTTTTTTACAGTAGTTCCCTAACAAAGTAGTTTCCTAGAAGCTTCCTATAAGAAATAATTAAATGATTAATTCTTTGGGTTATTAAGGATTACCAAAGCTGCAATAACGCCAGGAACCCAGCCGCAAAGCCACAATAAAAAGACAATAACTATAGAGCCACAGCCTTTATCAATTACTGCTAAAGGTGGACAAAATATAGAAAGTAAAACTCTCCAAATACTCATAATGATTAATTTTTGATTGATTTAAAATTAAGTATTCAAAGCCAAGCTTTGAAAACCTAAAAACTGTCATTCCCGAGAAATCGGGAAGATGTACTTATTGGACGTGTTTATAAGTGATTTGTTACAAAGCCTTGTTATTGTGTATTCTATTTCATTTTAAAATAAATTATAGTAGATTCGTAACATGAGAATAAAGCTAAGTTTACTATTTTTTTTATTGGCATTTGCCTCTTCTAAAGCGCAATATAGTTTTAGTGGACACATAGATAATAAAGAATGGCACGATAATGTTTACCTCTCTATAATTGAAGACTACAGGAAAATTTCTGGTGTGTATTCTGAGCAAATTATAGCCAAAGTTAAAACAGATAGCTTAGGCTTTTTTAAGTTCTCAGGAGATCAGCTTGAAAACGAAAACAGAATTTACAGAATTCATGTTGATAATTGTTTTGACGACGATCAAAACCAAAGTCATTTTAATGGACACTGTGATGATAGTAAAGAGGTTATTTTTATCGCAAAAAATAGCGACACAATTGTTTTTCCTTTTTCGTTTGATAAACAAATGTTTTGTGACATAAAATCTAATAACGAAAAAGCAATTGTATTTGTAAAAATAGATTCGTTAAGAGAAGAAATGAAATTTGCTTTTGGCGAATACAGAAGTGAAGCTAGCAGAAAACTAAACAATAAAAAATGGTTTAAAACCTTGCAGGATTTTGGCCATAATCTTAATGAGCCTATTGCTGAGCTTTATATATATTCTTTTTTGTCAGACAGACGTAATGATTTGCACGAGCACTATCTAGAAGACTTAAAAACTAACACCTATTATAACGATTTGTTAGGACGTTTAGAAAAACGTTATCCAAACTCACCTTACACCAAACAATACAGAGCAGAATTAACGTCAGATGAATTTATAGTTAATGATAAAAACGACTCTAGTTTTAATTGGAACTATTTGTTATATACTGTATTGGTTTTATCACTAATAGGTAATATTTGGTTTTGGTTAAATCGTAAAAAACCACAAAACCAAACGCTAATTGAAGCTAAAGATCAATTAACCAAGCAAGAGCAAAATATTTTAAGCTTATTATTAGAAGAAAAGTCTAATAAAGAAATTGCAGACACCCTTTTTGTAAGCTTAAGTACTGTAAAAACTCATGTAAATAATATCTACAAAAAACTTAATGTTAGCTCAAGAGACGAAATTAAATCACTGTTTAATAGCTAATTACAAAATTCAACCTAGGTACTAGTACTCATTTCAACCTTAAATAATAGCTTTTTCTTTATTGTTTTTGAGATGTTTGTTTCATAATTAATCAAAACTCAAACATTATGAAACAATCTATTAACACATTACAATTAGTAAAATCTAAACTTTTATTAGTTTTCTTTTTATTTATTTATGCTACAAACTTTTCACAAGATATTGCTACAGATACAAATTCAGGCATATTAACATTTGTAACAGACGAAATAGATTACGGAACTATTAACCAAAATGATAATGGTGAGCGCACATTTAAGTTTACAAATACAGGAAAATCTCCTATTGTAATTACCAATGTTAAAACTTCTTGTGGTTGTACAGTGCCTTCTTACGCAAAAACGCCAATTCTACCAGGTGAAACAAGTGAGATTAAAGTAAAATATGCAACAAACAGAATTGGTGTATTTAAAAAAACAATAACTGTAATGTCTAACGCATCAGAAAGCAACAAAATATTAAAAATAAAAGGCGAAGTATTAAACCCTAATAATGACGGAAAAATATGAAGACTTTAATAATTACTTGCTTTTTCGTCTTTTTTGCCCTTAACATTTCTCAATCGCAAACTTTAAATAAAGAAATTGATTCAGAAACTGATGCGCCTTACCTATTAGATAAAATTGATAAAAATGGATTAACATCAAACAATTATAACGTTTGGTTTTCATCAAATTATGAAGATTTTCAACTAGATGAAACTACAATAAAAAAGATTGCTTCTTATATAAAAGATTATCAAATCACATTATTTCTAGGTACTTGGTGTGGCGATAGTAAACGTGAAGTGCCAAGATTTTATAAAATACTAGAAGCTTGTAATTTTCCTGAAGACCAACTAACTGTTGTTGCTTTAAGTAGTCAACCAGACATGTATAAACAAAGCCCTCAACATGAAGAAGAAGGTTTAAATATACACAGAGTTCCAACTTTTATTTTTTATAAAAACAGAAAAGAAGTCAACAGAATTGTTGAAAGACCTGTTGAAACTCTAGAAAAAGATATTTTAAACATAGTGTCAACAAACAACTATGAGTCTAGTTATCAAATTGTAACCAAAGTAAATTTAATTTTAAAAAATGATGGATTAAATGGTCTTAAAGCAGCAACTACTCAACTTGCAAAAACTTATAAACCTAAAGTAACAAGCATGTATGAACTTAATACTTATGGTCGTATATTATATTCTAAAAACAGAGTTGAAGAAGCCATAGAAGTTTTCAAGCTAAATGTTGAATTATTTCCAGAAATTCCAAATACTCATATGAGCTTAGCAAATACCTTGGGTGTTAGTGGTGAAAAAAATGAAGCTATAACAGTGCTTGAAAAAGCAATAAAATTATTCCCAGACAATAAAGACCTTGTTGAAAATCTACACGTAATAAAAACAAATTAAATATTGCTCATTCCTAAAAACCATTAGGCTTACAAAACCTAATGGTTTTTTTGCGTTAATTCTTGTAAATAATGTAATTTTGCATTTCAAAATTTTATAGAATGCAGCTTTCAGAACAAGAAATCATCCGAAGAGAAAAATTAGACAAATTACGCGAGTTGGGCATTAACCCTTATCCTGCTAATCTTTATCCTGTAGACCATACTTCTAAACAAGTAAAGGAAACATTTAAAGAAGGTAAAAAGGTTGTTATTGCTGGTCGTTTAATGTCAATGAGAGTTCAAGGAAAAGCAAGTTTTGCTCAATTACAAGATTCTGAAGGCAAAGTACAAGTTTATTTTAATAGAGACGAAATTTGTGTTGGAGAAGACAAAACCAAATACAATGAAGTCTTCAAAAAATTATTAGATTTCGGTGATTTTATTGGTATAGAAGGGGAGTTATTTACAACTCAAGTTGGAGAGAAATCGGTTAGAGTAAAAGATTTTACATTACTAAGTAAATCTTTAAAACCATTACCATTACCAAAAGAGAAAGACGGAATTATATATGATGCCTTTACTGACCCAGAACAACGTTACAGACAACGTTATGCAGATTTGGTAGTAAACCCTCAAGTAAAAGAAGTATTTATAAAGCGTACAAAATTGTTTAATGCAATGCGTAGCTTTTTTAATAACGCTGGGTATTTTGAAGTAGAAACTCCAGTATTACAACCAATTCCTGGAGGAGCAGCAGCAAGACCATTTATTACGCATCACAATAGTTTAGATATTCCATTATATATGCGAATTGCTAATGAGCTATATCTAAAAAGACTAATCGTTGGTGGTTTTGATGGTGTTTATGAGTTTTCAAAAAACTTCAGAAATGAAGGTATGGACAGAACTCATAATCCTGAGTTTACTGCAATGGAAATTTACGTGTCTTATAAAGATTACAATTGGATGATGGATTTCTGTGAGCAGCTTTTAGAGCATTGCGCAATTGCTGTAAACGGAACTACAGAAGCTACTTTTGGAGAACATAAAATTAATTTCAAAGCGCCTTATGCAAGAGTAACAATGGCAGACTCTATTAAACATTTTACTGGGTTTGATATTACTGGAAAATCTGAAGAAGAAATTAGAAAAGCAGCCAAAGCTATGGGAATTGCTGTTGATGATACAATGGGTAAAGGAAAACTAATCGATGAGATTTTTGGTGAAAAATGTGAAGGTAACTATATACAACCAACCTTTATTACTGACTATCCAAAAGAAATGAGCCCTTTATGTAAAGAGCATAGAGAAAACCCTGAGTTAACTGAGCGTTTTGAGCTTATGGTTTGTGGTAAAGAAATTGCTAATGCGTATTCAGAACTTAACGACCCAATAGATCAACGTGAGCGTTTTGAGCACCAATTAAAGCTAGCGGAAAAAGGAGATGATGAAGCTACTCAATTTATAGATTACGATTTTTTACGTGCTTTAGAATACGGAATGCCTCCAACTTCTGGAATGGGAATAGGTATGGATAGATTAATCATGTTCTTAACTAATAATCAATCTATACAAGAAGTGTTGTTTTTTCCTCAAATGAAACCAGAGAAAAAAGCCGTTGCAATGACAGATGAAGAAAAAGCTGTATTTACAATTTTAAAAGCAAACTCACCAATAGACCTAAATGTTTTAAAGCAACAATCGGCATTAAGTAATAAAAAATGGGATGCAACCATTAAAGGTTTAACAAAAAATAAACTCGCAAAAGTGAACAAAACAGACGATGGATTGTTTGTTGAAATTTTGTAAAATTGTCTAAATAAAGATCAAAAAAGCCTCGTTTTACGTGGCTTTTTTTATTTATAAGCTCCTTACCTATTAAAGATATTTTCAGCTAAACAACGATAAATACTTTTTATTTTCAAGTTTTTTATTAATTTCACAACTTGCTATTAATCAGATAAAACCCAAATGAAAAAATTTAATTTACTCGCAATTCTACTTTTGTTATTAGTTTCTTGTAATAATGACGACACTTTTGTTCCACAATGTGAAACTGCTTACAGCCTAGGCGAAAGTAATATTACCCATAGTAGTGCTACATTACATTGGCAAGACGATAATCCTTCTGCATCTTATACAATTGAGTATGGTCCAACAGGTTTTGTCCTTGGTAGCGGTTCAACAGCAAATGCAACTGAAAAAAGCATTACAATAACTGGATTACAAGCTAATACATCTTATGATTTTTATGTAAAATCTATTTGTGATGCTAACAATGTTAGTATACTATCTGATGTTAGAAGTTTTTCAACTCAGCCACCTTTAGTGGTTGCAGAATTTAGACCAAATTTATCTGAATTGAATCTGTTTCAAGGCGCTTTAAAAAACCTTCAACCTAGTGTATATACTTTTGAATACAAACTAAATACAGCTTTATATACTGATTATGCACACAAACAAAGAATTATTGCATTACCACCTGGCGAAAGCATGACTTATAATGGAGATGGTTTACCAAACTTTCCTGATAACACTTTAATTGCTAAAACATTTTACTATAATATTGATGATAGAAACGAACTGTTAGGAAAAACAATTATTGAAACTCGTGTTTTATTAAAAGTAAATGGAGAGTGGTTAACTGGCAACTACAAATGGAATGCATCTCAAACTGAAGCTGTTTTAGATAATACTGGCTCAACACTTCCTGTGTCTTGGGTAGATAATAGTGGTTCAACAAATAATGTAAACTATAAAATACCAAGTGATCAAGATTGCTTTACATGTCACCAAACATACTTAAATGTTACTCCTATTGGTCCAAAGCTTAGAAGTATGAATTTTTCTATTAATGGTATAAATCAACTTAGAGCTTTAAAAGACAGAAACTATCTTACTGGTGTTTCAGACCCAGGTACTGTTAGTGTGCTACCAAATTGGGAAGATGCATCACAACCAACTGAAGCAAGAGTTAGAGCTTATTTTGATATGAATTGTGCTCATTGCCATTCATCAGGTGGTTTTCATAACGAAAACTATTATGAAGCTTTAAAATTAAATTACGAAACATCATTTAATGACTCTAATATTTATGATAAACGTTGGAGTATTATGGCGAGGATTCAAACTTCAATCGATGGTTACAGCATGCCTTTTATAGGTGTAACAACGCCACATACTCAAGCATTAGATTTAATTATTCCATACCTTGAATCGTTATAATTTTAACCATATAAAAATTAAAAAAGCCACTATAAAGTGGCTTTTTTAATACTCATTAGTAAATACATTTAGTTAAAAAAACACTAAAAAAGAGATTGTATTTCCAAGTAAAGTAAGTATTCCCTATTTTCACGGCCATAACTATTAAAATTCCAACCATTTTGAGACATTTAAGTATTAAAGTTTTGACTTTAGTTTCAATCTTTTTTGTGTTTTCTTGTAATACAGCAAAAAAGGCAGCTAAATCAAAAGACGCTGCATCAGCTAGTGCAGATGCAAAACCTGTAAAAAAGGCAGGCAAAGACGATATTCAACCTTACGATAAGGTTATTACAAAAGAAGCTAAAACTGATGATGGACTATTCAAAGTTCATAAAATAGATGATAGCTTTTTTTATGAAATTCCAGACTCACTTTTTGAACGAGAAATGTTAATGGTAACTCGTATTGCTAAAACTGCTAGTGGCTTAGGCTTTGGTGGTGGAAAGCAAAACGAACAAGTGTTGCGTTGGCAGAAAAAAGATAAAAAAGTGCTTTTAAGAGTGGTTTCACACAATGTTGTTGCTGCAGATTCTTTACCAATACATGAAGCTGTTGTAAACTCCAACTTTGAGCCTGTATTATTTACTTTCCCTATAAAGGCTATTAGTAAAGACTCATTACATACAGTAATTGATGTTACAGATTTATTTAGTAAAGATATTAAGCCACTTGGCTTACCTGAATGGAGTAGAAAAAACTATAAAGTATCTCGTATTGAAAACGATTTATCATATATAGAAAGTATTAAAAGTTACCCTTTAAATATTGAGTCTAGACATGTTAAAACTTATAACGCAGGAGATCCACCATCAAATTCTGACACAGGAACAATATCTATTGAGCTAAACAACTCTATGATTTTATTACCAAAAGTTCCTATGATGCGTCGTATGTTTGATGAGCGCGTAGGATGGTTTACAAGTAATCAAACTGATTATGGTTTAGAAGATCAAAGAAGTAAAACTGTTACCTATTTAGATCGTTGGAGATTAGAAGTGAAGGATGAAGATATTGAGAAATTTAAAAGAGGTGAATTAGTAGAGCCTAAAAAGCAAATTGTTTATTATATTGATAGAGCTACTCCAGAAAAATGGAGAACTTACATAAAACAAGGTATTGAAGATTGGCAAGTAGCTTTTGAAGCTGCAGGATTTAAAAATGCTATTATAGCTAAAGATCCTCCAACTGTTGAAGAAGATCCAGAATGGAGCCCAGAAGATATTCGTTATTCTGTTGTGCGCTATTTAGCTTCACCAATACCAAATGCAAATGGACCTCACGTTAGCGATCCTCGAAGCGGTGAAATTTTAGAAAGTGATATTAACTGGTATCACAATGTAATGTCGCTTTTACGTGGATGGTTTTTTGTACAAACAGCTGCAATTAATCCTGACGCACAAAGCCCAGAATTTAAAGATGAAATTATGGGTCGTTTAATACGTTTTGTATCGTCTCACGAAGTTGGTCACACATTAGGACTACCTCATAACATGGGAAGTAGTGTTGCTTACAAAGTTGAAGATTTACGTAGTGCTGAATTCACAAAAAAATATGGTACTGCACCTTCAATTATGGACTACGCTCGTTTTAACTACATTGCTCAACCTGAAGATAAAGGAGTTGCTTTAATGCCAGACATTGGAGTTTATGACAAGTATGCTATTTCTTGGGGTTACAGACCAATTTTAGACGCAAAAACACCTGAAGACGAAAAGAAAACTTTAGATAGTTGGATTTTAAAATACGCTGGTGACCCTATGTATAGATTTGGTCATCAACAAGCAGGAGATGTAGTTGACCCAAGTTCTCAAACAGAAGATTTAGGTGATGATGCTATGTTGGCTAGTGAATATGGTATTAAAAACCTAAAACGTATTGTGCCAAACCTAATAAAATGGACTACAAAAAATGGTGAAGGCTACGATGATTTAGATGAAATGTATGGTCATGTAATTTCGCAATTTAACAGGTACATGGGACATGTATCTAATAATATTGGTGGTGTTTATGAGCATTATAAAACATCTGACCAAGCTGGAGCAGTTTATACTTATGTAGATAAAAATCATCAAAAAAGAGCTCTAGATTTTATTCAAAATAATTTATTTGAAACACCTGAATGGTTATTAGATAAAGAGATTTTTGGTCGTATTGAATTTGCTGGTTCTACTGAAAGAGTTAGAGGATTACAAGAACGTACTCTAAACAATATTTTAAGTTTAGGGAAAATGGCTCGTATGATTGAAAACGAAGCCCTTAATGGAAATGAGGCTTATAAGCTTATTGATATGACTCGCGATTTAAGAAATGGCGTTTGGAGTGAGTTAAGAAGCGGAAAGAAAATTGATACTTACAGACGTAATTTACAACGTGCTCATATTGATAGATTAGAGTATTTAATGACTGCTGAAAACCAAAGTGGAAGAACAAACAGTCCTTATGTAAAATCTACTGCTGTAAATACTAGCCAATCTGATATTAGAGCAGTCGTTAGAGCTGAATTAGTGTCTTTACAAAGTGCTATAAGATCTGGTTTAGGCAGAACAGGTGACTCTATGAGTAGAATACACTTGCAAGATGCATTAAAACGTATTGATGCTATACTAAACCCAAAAGGTTAATATAATTTTTTTGATATACTTAAAAAAGGCTTCCAATTGGAAGCCTTTTTTATTTTAATATATTATCAATTCCTTGTTTATAAGCATCGAACTCTATCAAGTTATTATGATTGCCACCTTCAATTGTTGTAAAATTCAATTGATTTTTTGATACTATTTCTGATAGCTTTTTTCCTGATTTAAAAGGTACAACAGCATCGTCAGTGCCATGAAACATAAAAATTGGACTATTTACTTTCTTAATAAATTCAAATGAAGGCAATTTATATTTTAAAAGATTAGTTACTGGATATATTGGAAATCGATGTTTAGCCACATCAGTAATACTGTAATATGGAGTTTCCAAAATTAATTGCTTTACTACATTTTTTGAAGCGATATAAGTTGCTATTCCTGTTCCTAATGAGCGACCATAAATAGTTATCATTTCAGCATTATAGTTTTCCTTCAAATAGTCATAACAAAACTGTGCATCGCTATAAAGTGCTGCTTCACTTAATGCTCCTGTGCTTTTTCCGTAGGTGCGATAATCCATTACCAAAACATCGTAACCTTTTTCTACAAAAAATTCTGTAATCTCTCCCCAACGTTGCAAATCACCAGCATTCCCATGAAAATATAAAATAACTCCTTTAGGGTTTTCAACTTTAAAATGAATAGCATTTATAACTGCGTTTTCATCTGTCTTCAGAAATAACTCTTCATAAGGATAAGAAAACTCAAACTTATAATCTTGTTGTAAAACTGTTGGTCTGAATAATATTTTTTCTTGAAGTAAATACAACGCCATTCCTATCATAACATATAATCCTAATATAATTATTATAGCCTTTTTAAGACCCTGTTTAAGCTTTTTTGGAACTATGATTGACATTGATGCTTGTTGTGGTTAAATCGATTGATTTTGGTTTAGAACGGATAATATCTTCTAGCATTAAATGATAAGATTCAAAATTATTCAAATCTTTATGTCCACCACCAATAACAGTATGCAATTTGGTGAGCTTCGGGTTTACTTGTGATAATTTCACACTTGTTTTATAAGGAATTAATTTATCATGTGTACCATGAATAATATGTATTGGACATTGCACATATTTTAACCATTTGTAAGTTGGTAATGGATATTTCATTAACAACGATAAAGGCATAAAAGGAGCGTAACGTGCAGTAACTTTAGTTAAGCTATAATAAGGCGCATCTAAAATGAGCATTCTTGGGTTATTCATAGAAGCTAATTTTGCTGCAAAGCCTGAACCTAATGAACGTCCATAAAGTATAATTCGGTCTTCGGTTGTTAATTCCTTCAACTTGTTATACACCTCTTGTAAATCTCTCTTTATTGCTTTTTGAGAACGTCGTCCTGTACTTTTGCCAAAGCCACGATAATCGACCATTAATACATTATAACCAAGCCTGGTAAAATCGACAGCAAATTTCCCCCAACCTTTAATACTTTTAGAATTACCTTTTAGATATAAAACAACGCCTTTACTCTCGCCTTTTGGTTTAAATTGTATACCATTGATAATGGCTCCATCTCTGGTTTCTAGATTATGTTCTTCAAACTTTTGATTATCATAATTAAACTGAAAATCTTTAGGTAGCTTTTCTGGCTTAAATAGCATATAGTCTTGTAAATAGTACAATGCAATACTTATTGCAATATAAATAATTACAATAGTGATGAGAGTAGATATCCAATACGCCATTAAGAAAATGTATTACTTACATACAAGATATAAAAAAAAGGCTTTAGCAACAATACCAAAGCCTTTAAATATCAAATTGTTAAAAACTAAAGTCCTAAAACTTCAGTTCCTTGTTCGTAAATTACATCTACAGGAATGTTTGCTTCACTTAAGCGATCTAAATCGGCTTGCAACTCTGCAGAAATTGTTCCTTTTTCTGCAACTAATTTAGCTACACCTTCATAATCACCATTACCTTGAAGCGTCAAAATAAGATTAGACATCTCTTTCATAGCCACAATCATTTTATCGAAGTCTACTTTGTAAGTTCCGTTCTCATTTCTCGTGAAAGCACCTTTTTCTTTAAAGAAGTTAAAACGAATCATGTTCGCTTTTCCGTGAGCTGAAGAAGCCCCAAAACGTACAGAACGGAAAATACCTGCCATAAAAGTAACCATGTTATCTTTTAAATCGTCTGTTAACTCTCCTTTAGCATTTAATTGCTGAATCATATATAATCCTAATATATCAGCCTTCCCTTCTTCTAAAGCGCTTGAGTGTTCTTTAAGAGCTGTTCTTACTGTTCCTTTACCATTAATAGTGTTCTTAATTCCTAATCCGTGTGCTACTTCATGAAACATTGTGTTAGCAAAAAAGGCATCAAAAGTAATGTGTTTACGTTGGCTTTCGTCTATCAACACTTCAGAAATCGGAACCATAATTTTATCAAATTTGGCACGCATAGCATTCTTTAATTGTAAACGACGTGTTCCTTTTTGCAATTGTACTTCTTCATCATTTGGAAGGTTAATAGCAATAGTTTTACTTCCTGCATTACAATCTCCAGCATAGTAAACAACATCATAAGCATTTAAATCGCTATCTGTTCCTGGAGTTTCCTTTTTGTATTTTTCGTCTACAGGAAGTCCAACTTGCAATTCTGGAAGATAAGCACTAAAACGAGCTAAACGCTCACTCCACTCCATATCTTTAATTAGCACATATCCTTCATGCGCTGCTTTGTTACCAAATAAGGCATCTTCGTAAGTTTCAATTGGACCAATAACAATATCTAGAGTATTTGTTTTCATATCCATCCAAGCCAAATCACTTGGTTGATAGTTGTCATCTAATAACGCTTGTGCTCTTAACTCCAAATATTTTTTTAAACCTGCATCATCAGCCAATTTTGAGGCTTCTAATAATAAATCGGCAACTTCTCTAACTTCTTTTTCAAATTGTTTGTGATAAGGAATAGAATACAGCTTACCATTTTCATCACGACGCACAAAGTTGTAAATACTAGATTTATCTTTAATGTCCGCAGCTTCAAACTCTTCTTTGGTCATATCCTTCGGATAAAAGTTTGCACCTTTAGGTTTTGGACCAACACCTTCTACAAATGGCTCGTTTCCATTCAATCTTCCCCAAGGACCATAATTGATTTTCACAAAGGCTTTTGTGTCTTCGTCAGCAATTGAATTTAATAATTCGTCTTTATTTCCGTAAGCTTCATACCAAAACAAATCGTTCATTTTATCTGCCGCTTTGATAAGAATAGGAATCATTTTACGTTCGTTTTCTGTAAGTTTACTTACATCTGCAGTTAACTTAACTGTCACATATTTACTTAAGTTTTTTTGCATTTCTGTTTGTGTTGTTTCTTCAGTTACAGGTTCTTCTTTTTTTTCTTCTTTACAAGAAAAGGCAACTATAGTAACCATAAACAATGCTATTATTTTTTTCATCTTAATTAGTGTTTTTTGATTTGATTCAAAGTTAAGTATTTCGAAATTACTTTTCAACATATTTGGCAATAGGTATTTCATTAATGAAAACATTGTCTAAAACAGCTTTGCCGTTTTTTATAAATACTAATGCATAGGTATTATTTGGTATCGAATCTTGTTGAGCTTTCATATGAGCTAACTCAGCATTATATGCTTTTGTTTCATCCATATAAAATTTATTAAATGGATATACAATGTTTAACTCCTTTTCGAATTCATTATACCAATCAACTTTTGCTTTTATATAAAATTCTGATTTTGGCTCATTTTTAGTCACTTCAGTTACCTGAACAAATCCCAAACTATCGTGTTTTATTGTTACATAGACATCTTCATTGCGCTGCCAAGTAGTGTCAGCTGTTGAAAAAGTACTAGCTTCATAATTCAAAAAAATATACTTGCCTTTAAATGGATCTGATGGATCAACTGGCTGTGTTTTAAATTTAAAAGCTGTACCTGTTTTAAGAACATCTTCTTGTTGAAATACCATTTGTGATGGCACAAATAATTGAGCACATACGACAATGATAAACAGAATGAATATATAAAGTGTTTTCATAATTATTGTTTTAAACTATTTGTTTTTGATTTTTGTTTTTTCAACATATAATAGTTCGTCAAAAAGAAACCTACACCAACTCCTACAAATAATAATCCTCTTAAAACAAAACTCATATCTGTATCAAAAAACCTACATGTTACAAGTGCTGCTATAATAAGTAAGCCATAGTTCAATACACCAAAGTGAAACTTATCGGCTCCGATTTTTACAGTAACTACACCTAATGCAAAAATTAGCATATTGACAAGAATTGCTGGAACAATTTCATTGTTGATTCCTATAAAAAATAAAACTGTAAAAATTACAAACACGAACTGAAAGATATTAAAACTCTTCACCTTGTGCTTTAGGTATAAATACACAAGAGTTAAAATTGACATCAAAAATAAAATCGCTGACATATAAAGTTCCTGTACTTGAAAAGAATCAATTCTGATAATATCTTTCCACAACCATCTAAAACTTGCAATTAAAAGTATGGTGACTATTCCGAGTGAACCAGTTATCAAAAACCCATTACGTCTTAATTTTTGGTTTTCAAAGTAAGGTATCTTGCCTATGTTATAAAATAAACTGAATAAAAGGAGATAAAGTAAAAAACCTAAAGCCTCTTCGTGTTCCACAAAAGTTCCAAGTGTAATTATTAAGCTTAATGGAACAAGCCAATTTATAATAGATGTTATATTGGCATCTAGTTTATGTTTTAAGAGTTGCCAATAATGTGGCAATGACAAAGCCAAAAGAGCTAAATATAACCAAGGTGAATTACCATAATTCATAAAACTATAACCATAAGAGCATGCATACCAGGTTATGAAAACCAAATGCAGAATCATTATTGAATTAGATTTGAGCAGATAAATTAGAGGTAAGCAAAGCAGTATCCAAGTGAGTAAAAATGAACTCATATTACCTGGAATATTATAAATTTGTGCAACAAGGGATATGCTTGCTCCTACAGCAAAAAACAAAAATGTGCCTGATGCCTCTTTCCAAGTTGCACTCTTCTTTTTTAGTATTGAAAAACCTACAAAAAACTGCCCTATTAACAGTGGTAAAAATGCAAATATAGTTTTTGTGCTTCTTGTAAAGTCATCCCAATTATGAGCAAGTATTAGTATAATTCCTAATCCAACCAAAATAGATCCCAACACACCAAAGACCATAAATAATTTGTTAGGAGAGTTATTTTGTTTAGAATGATAATACTGCTCTATGCTTAAAGCTACCTCTTTTGATATAACCTTGTTTTCTATCAATTCAGGCAATTCTTTTATGAGTTTTAAGTTCATCTTTTTTGATTTTCAGGTTAAATGTAAACTATTATTCTTTTGTTTAAAACCTCACAAGCCCAAACCTGTGAGGTCCTGGGTTAACTAACTAACCAATCATCAAAACAAAAAAATCATATAAACGATGATGCCTTCAGCAATTCCTGTAACAATACTCATTCCGAGTATATCTTTAATTTTGCTTTTTAAGAAAAAAATAGCACTTAATATAGCCATAATTGCAGCCAGTAAAATTTCTAAAGCATCTATTTTAGAGAGCAGAAAAGTAATCCCTGTAAATGCTGCTGTGATTGCAACTGTTATTACACAAAACTTGATAATTTCTGCTTTACTATAGTTACCTTCTAAAAAGCCTTTTTGTAAATCTCTTAAAATTGATAAAATAAAGAGCAATGGCACAACTGATAAAAATGGTGCAAAAATAATTTTGATACCCTTAATTATGGATAAATCGTTATACACAAAAAAAGCGATAGCTGTAAAGGCCAATAAGCCAGTTACAATGATAGATTGAAATGTAAATAATAATTCTCGTTTACTCGAATTACTTTTTGGGTTCTGATTGTTAAAAAATAGATTCATAATTTTAAAATTTTGATGATTAAACTTTATATTATTAAGCAGATAAAAAGAAAACATGAATGGCTAATGAGAGTAACACTCCGCTTAAAATTCCGTTAGCTCTCAAGTTATTGTATAGTATGTAATTTAGCACATAGCTACTAATAGTAGTTGAATTAATTAGGTGTGCAAAAATGAGGTTGTCTTCTAATTTTTGACTCGTAGTATACTCAAGTAATTGCATAAAACTAATACTAATAACTACTGTTAATATTAATAAAACTGTAGCTGGCTTTTGGTTTTTGAGTTTATACTCATCGGTATTTTGTGGTAAAAAATGTTCAATTAAAATAAACCTCACAAAAAACAACATTGGTATTGGAAACAAGATAGATGCAATAATTTTTATAACATCTTTAAGGGTTTTTATCTCATCATAGCCCAAAAAAACCAGGTATATAAATACCAAAACCGAAACTCCAGTTGTAACTAAAAAAGCTGTATTAACTTGTTTAAGCTTCATAATTAGTAATTAAAATCCATTAGGCACTTGTACGTTGCTTGCCATAAACTCAATACATGAATTGTAGTTTTCAATTATTTCATATTGAATAGTTTTTGAGTAGACTGTAATTGCTGTTAATACAATTACAAAAACTGATACTTTAATAAATCGTGTCATAATAATTTTGTTTTGTTGATTACATGGCAAATCTGCGACGAATTGGCTTCACTTAAAACACAATTTTTACAATTTACTGACGATATATTTTTATATTTATACATCTTAAATACCATATTTATTAATCAAATAAATATTTAACTGACGATTTAATGACAGATTTAAATGCAATAATTTCAACATTTTCTAATGAAGAACAACAGAAATTCATCGCTTATTTAGAGAAAAAGAACAAGCGCAATGACACAAAAAACATTCAACTATTTAAGCTTTTGACTAAAGATGACTATACTTCAAAAGAGCTTTGTCTCAAACTATACAAAAGCAACAAGAAAGACGCATATCATGCACTACGAAAGCGTTTATACCAGTCGTTGATTGATTTTATAGCAAACAGCACAATTGAAGAAGAAAACTCTGTTGACATGCAAATTATAAAATACATAGTTGCAGCAAGAACCTTTTTACTACACAATAAACCAAAGGTAGCCTACAGTATTTTAGACAAAGCAGAAACATTGGCTCAAGAACATTACCTATTCCCTATTCTTAATGAAATTTATCATACAAAAATTCAGTATGCTTATGCATATACATCAGTAAACATTGATGATATCATCAAAAAATTTAAAGCCAACCAAAAAAATCACTATCTCGAAGACGAACTTAATATAGTATATGCAAAAATTAGACAAACACTTAACAATATCACTTACAGAGGCGAGATAATAGACTTTCAGACAATACTAAACCAAACATTACAAGAACACAATATAAGCATTAGCGAGTCGATGTCCTTTAAATCTTTATATCAGTTAATGACTATAGTGAGTATTTCGGCGTTTGTAACTAATGACTACTTAAAAATTGAACCCTTTTTGATAGATACATACAAAGCGATTAAAGAACATAAAACCAAGGACAAGCAATTATTTTATCATATTCAGGTAGTGTATATGATTGCAAACACATTATTCAGAAACAAAAAATTTAACGATTCAACTCATTATTTAGAGTTAATGCATCAGCTAATGTTAAGTAGTCGAAAAAAATATTATAATACATTCAAACTAAAATACAATTTACTACTTGCACTCAATTACAATTACTCAAACCAGCAGGAAAAAGCAATTGTATTATTAGAAACCTTCAAAATCCCAAAGCATGCAGACACTGAGTCATTACTTGACATCTATTTAAGTTTAGTGATGTTTTACATACAGAAAAGCGAATTTAAAAAAGCACAACACATCTTCTCAAAATTCTACCACACAGATCATTATTATACTGAAAAAGCAGGTAAAGAATGGGTTATTAAAAAGAATCTAATAGAAATAATATTGCATATCGAACTTAAAAATATCGATTTGGTAGAGTCTCGCTTATTGAGCTTTAGAAGACAATACTACAATTATTTAAAACAAATAAAACAAGAACGTGTTATTAAGTACTTAAGTTTTGTAGAGTCTTATTACAAAAATCCAGAGCATATAAACTCATCAGATTTTATAAACAAAGTAGATAGCTCGTTTGAGTGGATTGAAGCAGAACGTGAAGATATTTTTGTCATGAGTTTTTATGCTTGGTTAAAAAGCAAAATGGAACAAAACGATTTATATATCACAACTTTAGACCTCATCAAAAAAGCGCAAATTGTTAATTAGTAGTTAAAAATCTAAAACGCATTAAACCATTTTAAAAGTCTGAAGTCAAAGAAGCGTAACTTTAAAAAATTAAAACATGAAAAACCTATTAATGATAGCACTTGCTGTTTTTACCTTACAAGCAACTGCTCAAGAAAATAAAAAAGAGGCACGAAAAGGCGAAATGAAAGAACGTATGGAAGCTCGTCAAGATATGAGTGCAGAAGATATTGCAAAACTGCAAACAAAAAAAATGACGTTGCATCTAGATCTTACAGACGCTCAACAACGTGATGTTGAAAAATTACTTTTGGAAGAGGCAAAAGTTAGAAAAGCTAAAATGGGAGAGTATAAAGCCAGAAAAGGAGAAGGTGAAACAAAAAAGCCTTCAAATGAAGAAAGAGTAAAAATGATGAACGAAAAGCTTGATCATCAAATTGCAATGAAGAAAAAAATGAAGGCAATTCTAAATGCTGAGCAATTTGAAAAATGGGAAAAAATTCAAGCAAAAAGAAGTGGAGAAAGAGGAAAAAGAAATTTTAAAAAAGAGCATAAACAATAAATTTTAATACTTAGTTAGTATTGAGTTATTCATGAAAAGGCATTGATTATATATCAGTGTCTTTTTTATTTATGTTTATATTCAAAAAAATTATTACTTTAGTATCTTATTTATTTTTAAAAAATTAATCCGATGAAAAAAATAATTACACTTTGCGTTTTTGCTTTTGCTTTAGTTCTTGGTACACAAACCATGAATGGACAAACTATGGTAGAAATTAACCAAGCAGCATTCACAAAAACTCAAGAACTTAAAAAAATTATAAAGTTTGATGCAGAAACTGAAGAAGAAGTATATTTAGTTTATCAAGCATACGAAAGTAAAATGTATAACGTAAACCAAAGTATTGCTAATGGTGATGTTATTTCTGATGAAGACAAACAAAAAGTAGAATCAATGCTTTTTAAAAGATTCAAAAAAATATTTACTGAAGAACAATACGAGTTGTATTTAACAACTAACAATAGTATTTCTGACGATCAATAATATTTTCTTTCAAAATATAAAAAAGGCGATTAAAAAATTTTAATCGCCTTTTTTTATTATAGTTGTTTTGCAACTTTATCTACAGCAGCAATAGTATCATCAATATCTTTATAGGTTAGTGCATCACTTATAAACCAAGTTTCAAAAGCACTTGGAGCAATATAAACTCCTTCGTTTAACATACCATGAAAAAAGGCTTTAAAGGTCTCGTTATTACCTTTTGCTGCACTTTCAAAATCAACCACTTCGTCTTTATCAAAATGAATTGATATCATTGAGCCTACTCTATTAATAGAATGAGTAATGTTGTTATTTTTAAGTGCATCAGCACAACCTTTATGTAGATATTCGGTTTTATCTGCTAATCTATTAAATACTTCTTTATCATTATTTAATTCAGTAAGCATTGCTAAACCAGCTGCCATAGCCAATGGATTTCCACTTAAAGTTCCTGCCTGATAAACAGGACCTATTGGAGCTAAATAATTCATAATCTCATTTCGAGCAGCAAATGCTCCAACTGGCAAACCTCCACCTATAACTTTTCCGAAGCAAACAATATCCGCATTCACTTTATAAAGTTCTTGAGCTCCACCTTTTGCCAAGCGAAAACCAGTCATTACCTCATCAAAAATTAAAAGAATATTATTGTCATCACATAAGTTTCTTAATTTTTGAAGAAAATTATCTTTTGGAGGTATACAACCCATATTACCTGCAACAGGCTCTATAATAATACATGCTATTTCACTCTTGTTAGCTTCAACTAACTCTTTAACATTATCAATATCATTATATCTTGCAAGTAATGTGTCTTTAGCTGTGCCTTTTGTAACACCTGGACTATTTGGTGTACCAAATGTAACGGCTCCACTTCCTGCTGCAATTAAAAACGAATCGCTATGACCATGATAGCAACCAGCAAATTTTATTATTTTATCTTTTTTAGTAAACCCTCTAGCCAAACGAACAGCACTCATACATGCTTCTGTACCAGAATTAACAAAACGTATTTTATCAATATTTGGCACCATTGAAACTGCTAATTCTGCAATTTTTGTTTCAATTTCTGTTGGCATTCCAAACGATGTTCCAAGCTTTGCTTTTTCTATAACCGCTTTAATTACTGGATCATAAGCATGACCAAGTACCATTGGTCCCCAAGAATTTATATAATCAATAAATTTATTATCATCTTCATCAAACACATAAGCTCCTTTAGCAGACTTTGCAAAAATTGGAGTGCCTCCAACTCCTTTAAATGCTCTTACTGGAGAATTTACTCCACCTGGAATAACTTGTTCTGCTTCTTTAAATAAAGCACTACTACGTTGGTATAACATTATTTTAATTAGATTTTACAATAAGGATTTGACCAATACTTATACTATTATCAGACAACCCATTTAATTTTTGAAGCTCTTGAACCGTTAAATTATATCGTTTAGATAACGAATATAAGGTATCTCCTTTCACGACTTCGTGAGTAATTTGATCAGACGATTTTGTTTTCTTTTTTGTTGGAGTTCCTAAAACTTCTTCATCGTATTTATATAACTGAAATCTTTCAATTAGGCTTATTAATTTTTCAGGATATTTTTTGTCTGTAGCATAACCAGCAGCACGTAATCCCTTTGCCCAAGCTTCATAATCATCTTCATCTAACTTAAACAGCCCTGAATAACGACTTCTTGTAGTTAAAAACTTTGAATGATCTTCAAACGATTCATTAGCATGTTTATATTTCCTAAAACATTCTTGTGATGCATCATCATCATGATGAATAGTTTCTCCAGTCCAATCATGACATTTTATTCCAAAATGATTATTTGCTTCAACAGCCAATCTGCCTTTACCTGAAGCAGACTCTAATATACCTTGTGCTAATGTAATACTAGCAGGAATTTTATATTTACGCATTTCTACTTTAGCAATGTCACTAAAATTTGCTATATAATCTTCAGTTGTATTTGTATAACTAGACACAGGTGTCGATTTAATATCTTCCTCTTCTACTTTATCGTCTTCAATCTCTGTAGTTTTATTTGTTTCAGTCTTTACAATAACTCGCTCAGTTTTTGCTTTAGAGTTTTTCTTTTTGGTTACTATACGCTTTTTGGAGCCACAACTCACAATTACTAAACCAAGCATTAAGACTAAAAGGATGCGTTTCATATATTTATTAGCGTATTAAAGGTAGTTGTTTCTGTTTTAAAGTTTTATTCATTCCTTCTATACCTTGGAGTCCACCAGTATGAATAGCTAAAATTTTTGAGCCTTTTGGAAAATGTCCCTTATTTACCAAATCAAAAATTCCATACATCATTTTACCAGTATAAACAGGGTCTAACGGAATATTATTTTCTTTCTTAAACTGGTTTATAAAACTGATTAATTTCTCATTTATTTTGGCATAACCTCCAAAATTATAATCAGTAACAAGTTCCCAATTAGATTTCGTGGCAAATTTACTAATTTCTTCTTGTAAAAAATCACCTTTTAAAGCAGGAAATCCAATAATTTTTTGATTGAGTTTAGAGCTATTTATTAGTCCTGAAATTGTTCCTCCTGTACCAACAGAACAACAGATATAATCATAACCAAAGTCGACATCTGTTAAAATCTCTTCACATCCTTTTATAGCCAAACTGTTTGTGCCTCCTTCAGGTATTAAATAAAAGTCTTCAAACTCTACTTCTAATTGCTTAATTGAACTCTCTAAAGTTTTTAATTTATACTCTTCTCTGGAAATAAACTTAAATTCCATTCCGTTTTGCTGAGCAAATTTTAAGGTAGGATTAGATTCAATTTTTGATGTTAATTCTTCTCCTCTAATTATTCCAATTGTTTTAAATCCAAATTCTTTACCAGCCGAAGCTACTGCTGCAATATGATTAGAATATGCACCTCCAAAGGTTAATAGCGTATTCTTATTAAGTTGCTTAGCTTCTAACAAATTGTACTTTAGTTTTCGGTATTTATTACCCGAAACAAATGAATGAATAGCATCTTCACGTTTTATATAAATCTCAACATTTGATGAATTGAGAAAATTCACATATTGATTAACGCTTTTATTTAGACTAAAAATCATGCCTGCGAAGATATTTTAAATAATTAAAAAACGATCTCGATTTTAAATAATTAAAGTCGTTTTCATTTGCATAAGCTTCGCGTTCAAACAAAATATTTCTATAAGCTAAATTTCTGTTTCTATATTGAATACATCGAATTAAAAATTCAAACCCATACCAAATAAAAAAAGGAATAATTAACAATTCTATTTGCTGTCTTAAATGAATCATCTCATGATTAATCAATATTTTATCAGCTTTTGATGCTTTATACTTCAAAAACACAAATGGAAAAATGGTAATTCCTGTATAACCTTTTGGCACTATATATTTAGATATAAAAATCATATTTTATCAATCTCAAAAATCTTTCTAATTTACATTATCTTTGTGATATATGAAGAAATATGTCCCTATTGAAGAAGGCGATTATTACTTAACACCAGAAGGATATCGCTGTTTCACAGAGCAATATCATTTAAAACGTGGTTATTGTTGCGAAAGTGGATGCAGACACTGTCCTTATGGTTTTAATAAAAATACAGATTTAAAAAAAAAGTAATGCAAGTAACTACAGCAACGTTTAAAGATCAAATTTTAGAAGGTATTCCTAGTATATTACCTCAACCAAAACCATACGAAGCATCAATAAATCATGCCCCAAAGCGTAAAGAGATACTTACTGATGAGGAAAAAAAGCTAGCATTACGAAACGCAATACGCTATTTTGATAAAAAATTCCATGCAGAATTATTACCAGAGCTTAAGCACGAATTAGATACTTATGGACGTATTTACATGTATCGTTTACGCCCAGATTATAAAATGTATGCGCGACCAATTGATGAATATCCTGCAAAATCAAAACAAGCTGCAGCTATAATGTTAATGATACAGAATAATCTGGATTATGCAGTTGCACAGCATCCTCATGAATTAATTACTTATGGTGGTAATGGAGCCGTATTTTCTAATTGGGCTCAATACAGATTAACCATGAAGTATTTAGCAGAAATGACTAATGAGCAAACACTTGTTATGTATTCTGGACATCCAATGGGATTGTTTCCAAGTCATAAAGATGCACCAAGAGTTGTGGTTACAAACGGAATGATGATTCCTAATTACTCTAAACCTGATGATTGGGAAAAATTCAACGCTTTAGGAGTCACTCAATATGGACAGATGACTGCAGGAAGCTATATGTATATTGGACCACAAGGTATTGTTCATGGCACAACTATTACAGTATTAAATGGTTTCAGAAAAATAAAAAAATCGCCGAAAGGAAACTTGTTTGTTACGTCTGGATTAGGAGGTATGTCAGGAGCACAACCAAAAGCTGGTAACATAGCTGGATGTATTACAGTTTGTGCAGAAGTAAACCCAAAAATCACTAAAGTTAGATTAGACCAAGGTTGGATAGACGAAAAAATTACCGATTTAAACGCTCTTGTTGCTCGAGTAAAAAAAGCTAAAGCTGAACAAGAAACAGTTTCAATTGCTTATTTAGGAAATATAGTTGAAGTCTGGGAGAAGTTCGATGAAGCAGATATACATATCGATTTAGGAAGTGATCAAACTTCACTTCATAATCCTTGGGCTGGAGGTTATTATCCTGTAGATATTTCATTTGAAGATGCTAATAATATGATGGCAAACAATCCACAATTATTTAAAGAAAAGGTTCAAGAAACATTGCGTCGTCATGCTAAAGCAATTAATAAACACACCGCAAAAGGCACTTACTTTTTTGATTACGGAAATGCTTTTCTATTAGAAGCTTCTCGAGCTGGTGCTGATGTAATGTCAGATAATCCAACTTTAGGACGTGAGTTTAAATATCCAAGTTATGTTCAAGACATAATGGGTCCAATGTGTTTTGATTATGGATTTGGACCATTTCGTTGGGTTTGTGCTTCAGGAAAACCAGAAGATTTAGCTAAAACAGATACTATTGCCTGTAAAGTTCTAGAAGAAATAAAGACTAATTCACCTGAAGAAATTCAGCAACAAATGTCTGATAACATTCAATGGATAAAAGGAGCTCAAGAAAATAAATTAGTAGTTGGCTCACAAGCAAGAATACTGTATGCTGATGCAGAAGGTAGAATGAAAATTGCAAAAGCTTTTAATGATGCTATTGCAAAAGGAGAGATTGGATATGTTGTTTTAGGTCGTGATCATCATGATGTTTCAGGAACAGATTCACCATATAGAGAAACTAGTAATATTTATGATGGATCTCGCTTTACGGCAGATATGGCAATACATAATGTTATTGGAGATAGCTTTAGAGGAGCAACTTGGGTAAGCATCCATAATGGTGGTGGTGTTGGTTGGGGAGAAGTTATAAATGGCGGATTTGGTATGGTTCTTGATGGTACTACAGACGCAGAAAGACGCTTAAAATCAATGCTATTTTGGGATGTAAATAACGGAATCGCAAGACGAAGTTGGGCTAGAAATGAAGAAGCTGTTTTTGCTATTAAACGTGCTATGGAAGTAGAACCAAATTTAAAAGTAACTCTTCCTAATACGGTTGATGATGAATTATTGAACTCGTTATAACCATTAATAAAAATTGCAATGAAAAAAATTATGAAAACTTTACCGTTGTTACTGTTATTAGTATTGGTAGCAACTTCATGCAGCTCTGTAAGAGTAGCATCAGATTATGACAAAAATGCAAACTTTAGTCAATTAAAAACTTTTGCGTTTTATAAAACAGGAATTGACAAAGCCGAAATTAGCGACCTTGACAAACGTCGAATTTTACGTGCTATTGAATCAGAATTATTGGCCAAAGGTTATACCAAATCAGAAAACCCAGATATGCTAGTAAGTATATTTACAAAATCTCAGCAACGTGTTGATGTATACAACAATGCTTGGGGTTATGGCGGCTGGGGCTGGGGAGGTTTCGGCGGCTGGGGTTGGGGCTGGAATCAGCCATCAGTTTCAACAAGAACAGAAGGTACATTATATATTGATTTAATAGATGCCAAGAAAAAAGAACTTGTATGGCAAGGTATGGGCACAGGATATTTATCTCAGAATATGGAGAGAAAAGAAGAACGTATTAAAGAATTTGTAACTAAGGTTATGGAAAAATATCCTCCAGGGATATCACAATAATATATATTAAAAGCGACTCAAAATTGAGTCGCTTTTTTTATTTCTTAAACACAAAAAATACAGCTAACACTAAAAACAAAAAACCTATAGCATGGTTCCATTTAAAAGATTCATTCTTAAAAGCAATAAGCGTAAATCCCATAAAAACAATTAAAGTAATAACTTCTTGCAAAACCTTCAATTCTACCAACGAGAATGGTCCGCCATTGCCTTTAAACCCAATTTTATTAGCAGGCACTTGAAAGAAATATTCAAATAAAGCTATTCCCCAGCTTATTAAAATTATAGCAATTAATCCAAGTTTATTAAACCATTTCCATTCAGCAAATTTTAAATGACCATACCAAGCTAAAGTCATAAAAACATTTGACATAATTAATAAAACGATAGTGTAAAATCCCTTCATTATTTTCAAAAATTATATTGAATTAAATGTATTGAATTTCATAATTAGTTTTACAATTTAACAATCATAATTATCAATTAAATGTTTCATTCTAAAAACCCTATCTTTGCCGACTTTCAGAATAATTGAATTATGATTTTAGGACAAACAACCCGAAAAAACTTTACTCAAAATCCAAAAAACGATATTCTCTCAGGATTAACTGTTGCATTAGCATTAGTTCCTGAAGCAGTTGCATTTGCATTCGTAGCAGGTGTTGACCCTCTTGTTGGTCTTTATGGAGCTTTTATGATGGGAATTGTCACAGCTTTATTTGGAGGACGACCAGGAATGATTTCTGGTGCTACAGGCGCAATGGCAGTTGTAATGGTGCATTTAATTCAGAAAGGAAATGAAGTTGGGATTACTTTAGATAACCCTGTTGAGAATCTTGGTTTGCAATGGCTATTTATCACACTTCTATTCGTTGGAGCTATTCAAATATTAGCTGGTGTTTTTAAATTAGGAAAGTTTGTTCGGCTAATCCCTCATCCAGTGATGATGGGCTTTGTTAATGGTTTAGCAATTGTTATTTTCTTGTCTCAACTAGGCTTATTTAAAGAAACTGTAAATGGTGAAAGCCAATTTATGACTGGACAAGCACTTTGGACCATGTTAGGCTTTGTGGCTTTAACTATGGGTATTATGTATGGTTTACCAAAATTGACAAAAAAAATTCCTGCTGCTTTATTGGCAATAATAGTAGTAGCATGTATAACAATTTTTGGAGGTATTGAAGTAAGTACAGTTGGTTCATTTATAAAAGATGGTGGAGGCGAAGGTCTTCAAGGAACACTACCTACATTCCAAGATCAAATATTTACATTATTTTATACACTACAAGGTCATTGGGATTTAATTTTATCTACAGCTTTTATACTTGCTGCAGTTGGTTTAATTGAGTCACTTATGACACTAAATTTAGTTGATGAAATTACAGAAACTAGAGGAAACGGAAATAGAGAATGTGTTGCTCAAGGTGGAGCAAATATTTTAAATGGACTCTTTGGCGGAATGGGTGGATGTGCTATGATTGGACAATCGATTATTAATGTAGATTCTGGTGGACGAGGTCGTCTTTCTGGTGCAGTTGCAGCAATCGCTTTACTATGTTTTGTATTATTTGGCGCTCCTTTAATTGAGCAAATTCCTATTGCTGCACTTGTTGGCGTCATGTTTATGGTTGTTATAGGAACTTTTGCTTGGAGTAGTTTTAGAATTATTAGAAAAATCCCTTTATCGGACGCTATTGTTTTAATTGCAGTTTCTGCAATCACTGTCTGGAAAGATTTAGCTGTTGCAGTTATAGCAGGTGTCATTATATCGGCTTTAGTATTTGCTTGGAAAAATGCAACAATGATTAGAGCTCGCAAACGCATACAAGCTGATGGTACTAAAACGTACGAAATTTGGGGGCCTTTATTTTTTGGTTCAGTTCAAAATTTCAATACTAAATTTGATGTGAAAAATGACCCTCAAAATGTAGAAATAGACTTTGTTGAGTCTCGTGTAAGTGATCATTCAGCATTAGAAGCTATTTTTAATTTAGTGAACAAATATGAAGCTGAAGGAAAATCGATTAAATTGAAACATTTAAGTGAAGATTGTAAGGCTTTAATGTATAAGGCTAGTCCTAAATTTAAAGAAGTAATAGTTGAAGCTGTTGATGATCCACGTTATCATTTAGCTGCTGACCCAGAAAAGTTTACAAAACCGCTTTCGGAATATAAATTATAAAAAAAAGCGACTCAATTGAGTCGCTTTTTTTATTTAGTAATTTAATAAGTTTTCTATTTTCTTTTTCACCTTTTCAGTGGAAGGAATCATGGTTTCTTCTAAAATAGAATTTAACGGAATTGCTGGCATATTCTCACTACCAATAGTCATTACTGGAGCATCTAAAAATTTGAAGCACTCTTCTTGAATTTTTCCTGCTAAAGCTCTTGCAAAACTATTATTAGAAGGTTCTTCAGTGACCACCAAACACTTTCCTGTCTTCTTAACCGATTTCATAATCGTTTCTTCATCTAATGGAAACAACGTGCGTAAATCAATAACTTCAATTTGGTCTTTCATTCCAAGTTCTTCTGAAGCATTCATTGCCCAATGCACACCCATTCCGTAAGTCACAATAGTTAAAGTTTCTACATTTTCTTGTTTCCATATTTCTTGTAACACCCAAGCTTTACCAAATGGCAACACATAATCTTCAGCAGGCTCTACTGATGTTGCACCTTGCGTTCCTTTAACTTTTGACCAATACAACCCTTTATGTTCTAAAATGACTACTGGATTCGGATCATAATAGGCAGCTTTCATCAAGCCTTTTAAATCGGCTCCATTACTTGGATAAGCAATTTTTATTCCTCTAATATTAGTTAAAACACTTTCAACAGAAGATGAATGATAAGGACCACCACTTCCATATGCTCCAATTGGCACACGCAAAATCATACTTACTGGCCATTTTCCGTTAGACAAATAACAACTACGACTTACTTCGGTAAACAACTGGTTTAATCCTGGCCAAATATAATCTGCAAACTGAACCTCAACAATAGGTTTTAAACCAACTGCACTCATTCCTACTGTTGACCCAACTATAAAGGCTTCCTGTATTGGTGTATTGAATACTCTATCATCTCCGAATTTTTGAGCTAACGTTGCTGCTTCTCTAAAAACACCACCAAGCCTTCCTCCTACGTCTTGTCCGTAAAGCAAACACTCCTTGTGTTTTTTCATCAATTCTTCAACTGCAAATAAAGCGCAATCTACCATCACTACTTTATCTGCGCCTTTAGGAGAACGCTCTCCTTTTTCTTCAGTAATTGGTGTTGGTGCAAAATCGTTCGTAAATAAATCTTCTGGTTTTGGGTCTTCAGCTTTTAATGCCTTTTCAAAATCAGACTGTACTTTCGCTTTCGCGGAATTTTCTATAGCTAGAATTTCTTCAGAAGAAAATCCGTTATCTTTTAATTGTTTCTTTAATACTGGATAAGGATCACGAGAACGTGCTTCATCCAAATCGTCACGATACCACTCCATTCGCACACCAGAAGTGTGATGATTTAATAATGGTACTTTAGCATGAATTAAAAAAGGCCTACGTTCTTTACGAATTGTTTTGATGACTTTTTCAACCGCTTCATAACTTTCTGTAAAGTTGGCTCCATCTATTGATATAGCTTCTAACCCATTGAATCCTCTAGCATATTCAAAAGCATTTTGAGCTCTGGTTTCTGCTGCATTTGCAGAAATATCCCAACCGTTGTCTTGTACCAAAAAGATAATTGGCATTTGCTTTAAAGCAGCCATTTGGAAGGCCTCAGCAATTTCACCTTCTGTAACTGAAGCATCACCAAGCGAACATACCACCAATGGTAAATCCTTTAATGCCTTATAATCCAACCCTTGTAATTCTTTGTATTGCATTCCCATAGCAACTCCTGTGGCAGGAATAGCTTGCATTCCTGTTGCAGACGATTGATGCGGAATTTTAGGTTTATCGTCATCCTTTAAACTAGGATGCGAATAATAGGTTCTTCCTCCAGAAAATGGATCATCTTTTTTAGCTAGTAATTGCAACATTAAATCGTAAGGTTGCAATCCGAACGATAATAACATAGCATCATCTCTGTAATAAGGGAACGCATAATCTTGAGGCAATAATTGCATTCCTATTGCAGTCTGAATTGCTTCATGCCCTCGTGATGTTGCATGCACGTATTTTGAAACTTGCTTAAAATTAGCTTCATACAATTCTGCCATAGATTTGGCAGTACACAAGTTTAAAAATCCTTTTTTTAATATCTCTTTATTCATCTTATATCTTTCTATCTACATCAAATTGTTCAAAATAATCAGCTACGCGACGTACAAAACTTCCACCTAAAAAACCATCAACAACTCTGTGGTCAAACGACAATGATAAATACATCATACTACGTATGGCGATTTCATCACCTTTTTCTGTTGATAATACTTCTGGGCGTTTTTTAATAATTCCGAGCGCTAAAATGGCAACTTCAGGTTGATTAATAATTGGTGTTCCCATAACACTCCCAAAGGTTCCAACATTAGATATTGTAAATGTGCTTCCTTTTATATCGTCGCCAGATAGTTTGTTTTCCCTTGCTTTATTTGCTAATTCGTTGACGTTTGCTGCAAGCTGTTTTAAATCTTTAGTATCAGCATTTTTAACCACAGGAACAATTAAATTTCCACTTGGTAATGCTGTTGCCATACCAATATTTATATCTTCTTTGACAATAATATTATTTCCATCAACAGACGCATTGATATTTGGATAATCCTTCACTGCTTTTGCTACAGCTTCAACGAACAATGGTGTAAATGTTAAACGTTCTCCATATTTCTTTTCGAAAGCTACTTTATTCGTATTTCGCCAATTTACCATATTGGTTAAATCTGCTTCAACATAAGCAGTAACATGAGGTGATGTATGTTTTGAGTACACCATATGATCTGCAATCATTTGGCGCATTCTATCCATCTCAATTACCTTTCCTTTGCCTTTATCAAAATTTAATTGAGGAATTCTATAAGCAGTTGGATCTTGAGTAACAGCTTGAGCAAACTTAAATGGTCTACCATCTTCTATATAACTAAACACATCACTTTTACGTAATCTACCTTCGTTTCCTGTTGCAGGAATTCGGGCTAATTCTTCAAAACTGATGTGATGCTCTTTTGCTATTTTAATAATTAATGGAGAAAAGAATGTGTTTGTGTTGTTAACTGAAAATGATTTTGATTGAGGCATCTCGACTGCGCTCGATGTGACAATAGATTTCGATTTCTTTTTCTCCCCTTTGTTCTCAACTGCGCTCGAACTGACAACTTTATCTGTTTTAGTTTTTACCTCTTTAGAAACTTCAAGAATAGCCAATACTTCTCCAACAGGAACAACGTCTTTTGCTTGAAACATAGTTTTTATTAATGTTCCTGATGCTGGAGCTGGCACTTCGTTATCAACTTTATCAGTCGCAACTTCAAGGATGATATCTCCTTCGTCAAATGAATCTCCTTCATTAATCAACCAATTAATTATGGTCCCCTCTGTTATGCTTTCGCCCATTTTGGGCATTTTAAATTCTAACTTCATAATTATTTCTTCATAAAATCACGAAGCGTGTCATAAACCCCTTCTTGTATTTTCATATGTTTTGGAACCACTCTTAATGGCTCGACAACTTTTAAACTCTCGTGGCAATCTGCTGGTAATTGCTGATACAATTTTGTGCCTTTGGTTTTCCAAGCAATCATATCATCTGTCACTTCTTTTACCACTTTAGCAGGATTGCCAACCACTAAACTTCGTTTCGGAATAATAGTTTCTGCTTTTATAAATGACATGGCTCCTACTATAGATTCGTCTCCAATTTCGGCATCATCCATAATGACAGTATTCATTCCAATAAGACAATTTTTACCCAAATTTGCGCCATGAATTATTGCTCCATGACCAACATGTGCACTTTCTTTTAGTGTTATGGATTTACCTGGAAACATATGCACAGTACAATTTTCTTGTACATTTACACCATCTTCTAAAATGATTTGTCCCCAATCTCCACGTATTGCAGCTCCTGGACCTATATAACAGTTTTTACCAATAATCACATTTCCTGTTACTGCAGCCAAAGGATGCACGAAACTGCTTTCGTGAACGACTGGAATATAACCGTTGAAACTGTAAATCATTTTTATTTAAATCCTTTTAATTTTTCTTTTGTAAAATCTGAAAGCACAAGTCTTCCACTTATTGCAGCACGCTCTGCTAATAGATTGTCCCAATCTTCAGTTCCTTTCCAGAATATGGTTTTCATTTCTTTCATGGCTTCTGTATTGTAATTGCATAAATTTTCAGCAAACTCTTTTACAGCTTCATCCAAATCATCAGTTGAATCATAAACTTGCGTAAATAAGCCTTTTTGTTTGGCCCATTCAGCAGAATAAAATGAATCTGCATCAATTGCTATTTGAGACATTCCGCTTAAACCAATTTTACGCTCGATTGCTGGTCCAACCACAAATGGTCCAATTCCAACATTAAGCTCACTTAATTTAATTGCTGCAAATTTTGTTGCCATACAATAATCGGTTGATGCTGCTAATCCAACACCTCCTCCAACTGTTTTGCCTTGAATTCTACCAATAATGAATTTTGGACATTTACGCATTGCATTTATAACATTTGCAAAACCCGAAAAGAATACTTTTCCTGTCGCTTCATCATTGATGTTTATTAATTCTTTGAAACTTGCTCCAGCACAAAACGTTCTGTCTTTTCCGCTTTTTAAAACAAGAACTTTAATCTTGTTATTGTTTCCTGCATCAGTTATTGTTTGCGCTAATTTTGCTAACAAATCTCCTGGTAAAGAGTTATGTGCAGGATGAAAAAACTCAATGTATCCTACTTCGTTTATTATATCCAACTTAACATATGGATCACTCATATCTTTGTTTAATTTCTTGGTTATTTATATTAATCCGAATTGTTCGAAATGATGATTTAGATGTTTTCTTTCTAATAAATATGACTCATAACGATTCAATTCACCAAAAACTAAATTCTTTAATTTTGCCTCTGGATTTTCTTTAAAAAATACTATGTACTTTTCTCTTTGTACTTTAAATTTTTCAATTGCAGTATTTAAATCTGAATGTTTTAAAGGTTCTAAAGTATCTTTCTCTAATTGAGGAAATTGAGTGTTTCTAGGAAACTTATCATAACTCCATAAACTATTATGCACCTTCTCTAAAATCTTTTCTGGTGTTGCTACTTCAAAATCTTGAATTTCTCCTGATGCAATTTTATAAGTATATTCTAAATGCTCAATCATGTGTTGAGGCGTCATAATTCCCCATCTAGGTTTTGTGTCTGATGTTAATTTTGAAAGACATTCATCAATTTTTTCATCAGTCATTTCAACAAATGTTTCTTGTTTTTTCTGAACCATTGTTAACACAGTTGCTAATGCTACTAATTCGTCATCAGCATCAAATATTTCTGCGAACCATTTTACAATTCCACTAGGATGTTCAGCCGAAGCCACATCTCTATCTACTTTTTGTTTGCATGTTAAACGAACATAAATAGTATCGTTATGATACAATGGACGTAAGAAACGACATTCTTCCAGTCCATAATTTGCAGAAACTGGACCTTTATTAGGGTGAACAAATAAGCCTGCTGCTGCAGAAATAATAAAATACCCATGAGCAGTTCTTTTCTCGAAAATACTTCCATCTAAAGAGGTAATATCTGTATGCGCATAGAAATGATCCCAAGTCACATTCGCGAAATTGATAATATCCGTATCTGTGATAGTACGCTTGTGCGTTTTCATAGACATACCTGGTTGTATATCTTCCCAATGGTATTTAAAAGGATGCTGTTCAGCTTCCTTATATTTTGCTTTTTGTTGGTAAATACCTGTGATTTCGGTAATTGTTGTAGGCGAACCTTGAATAGCTGTACGCTGTAAATAATGTTTTATACCTCGTACACCTCCCATTTCTTCTCCTCCACCAGCACGTCCTGGACCACCATGAACTAAATATGGTAATGGTGAACCATGTCCTGTACTTTCTTTCGCCATTTCACGATTAATAACCATAATACGTCCATGATGAGATGCTGCATTGACTACATAATCTTTAGCAATTTTATCGTCATAAGTTGCTATTGAAGACACTAATGAGCCTTTACCCATTTGGGCTAATAATATAGCTTCGTCTAAATTTTTATAAGGCATAATAGTACTTACAGGACCAAATGCTTCGCGCTCATGAATAATAGTATTTTTAAAAGGATAGTCTGCTCTTAATAAAATTGGACTTATAAAAGCACCTTTTTTAGCATCTGCTCCAATAGTTTCAATTTTGTCTAAATTACCGTAAACAATTTGTGCTTCTTTTGATAAATCGCTTACAGAATCTCTAACTGCTTTAACTTGCTGATGACTTACCAAAGATCCCATTCTAACCTCTTTTAGTCTTGGGTCTCCAATAGTAATTTTATCTAACTCTTTTCCTAAAGCCATTTGAACATCCTCAACCAATTTTTCAGGAACAATAATTCTACGAATCGCAGTACATTTTTGTCCTGCTTTTACTGTCATTTCTTTTCTGACCTCTTTTATAAATAAATCAAATTCTGGTGTTCCAGGAACTGCATCTTCTCCTAAAATAGATGCATTTAATGAATCGGCTTCCATTGTAAATGGTACAGATTCTTGTATTAATCTTGGATGTGCCTTAAGTAATCTTCCTGTTTGTGCAGAACCAGTAAATGTTACTACATCTTGAGATTCTACTGTATCTAATATATTTTTAACTGTTCCGTTTATGATTTGTAATGCACCTTCTGGCAATATTCCAGAAGCAATAATTTCTCTTGCTACTGCTTCAGCTAAATAAGAAGATGAAGGTGCTGGTAAAACCACTGCAGGAACTCCTGCCATCCAATTAACTGCACATTTTTCTAACATTCCCCAAACAGGGAAATTGAATGCGTTAATGTGGACTGCAACTCCTTTTTTAGGCACCATGATATGATGTGCCATAAAACGTCCTCCACGAGACAAATCGATAGCATCCCCTTCTACATGATAAGGTTGGTTTGGAAATAACTTTCTTAAAGAAGCATTTGCAAATAAGTTACCAAATCCTCCTTCAATATCTATCCAACTATCTACTTTGGTTGCTCCTGTTCTGTAACTTAGCTCGTAGAATGCATCTTTTCTTTTGGTAAGGTATAATGCTAATTTTTTTAGCATATTTCCACGCTCCTGAAAGGTCATTTTTCGAAGTACTTCGCCTCCTTTTGTTCTACCATAATTTAAAACTTCAGGAATGTCTAATCCTTCAATGGCTACACTAGTAAAAGCTTCACCTGTTATAGCATCTAAAACTGGAGTTCCTCCTTCTTTTCCTGATGTCCATTGACCTTGGACGTAGTGTTGTATTTTGTTCATAATAACTCGTTATGCCATTATTCTAATTATTCTTCCTGTAATTATTCCTTCAATACATTTGATGTAACCATCTACTATTTTAGACATTGGTACAGGTGTATTTCCTGGGAAATAATCTTTATATTTTTCATAAGCATCTTCAACTAAATCTGAGCTTACAGCATTAATTCTAATTCCATTTTCAAGTTCTAAAGCAACAGCTTTTACAAAGCTATGAATAGCTCCATTAACCATTGCAGCACTCGTAGTCATATCTACAGGGTCGTCAGCCAAAATTCCAGTTGATAATGTAATAGAACCTTTAGGATTTAAATAATCTTTTCCAATTCTAACAACATTAACTTGTCCCATTAACTTGCTCTTTATTCCAATGTAAAAATCATCTTCTGAAAGCTTATTGAACTTATCCCATTTAGCATCTCCTGCGATTGTTACAATACTATCCAGTTTTCCAACTTTTTCAAACATTGATTTTATAGATTTTGAATCTGAAAAATCGACCGTAACATCACCTGAATGTCGCCCAGCTACTATAACCTCATGCTTATGTGAAAGTCTTTCAGTTACTTTTTTACCAATGGTTCCGTTTCCTCCTATAATAAGTATTTTCATTCTTAAACTCTTTCAATTATTGCTGCATAACCTTGACCTACACCAATACACATCGTAATTAATGCATACTTTTTGTTTTGTTGGTGTAATTCTAATGCAGCAGAATATGCAATTCTTGCTCCTGTTACACCAAGTGGATGACCTATAGCAATAGAACCTCCATTTGGATTTAATCTTGGGTCATTATCTGCAATTCCCCAAGCTCTTGTGCATGCTAATGCTTGTGCAGCAAAAGCCTCGTTAAGCTCAATAATATCGATATCGTTCATTGTCAAACCTGCTTTAGCTAATGCCTTATTTGAAGCTTCAACTGGACCAATTCCCATGATTCTTGGTTCTACACCAACAACAGCCGAACTTACAATTCTTGCTAATGGTTTTAAATTGTATTTTTTTACAGCATCTTCAGATGCAATAATGGTTGCAGCTGCTCCATCATTTAATCCAGATGAATTTCCAGCAGTCACACTTCCTCCTTCAGCTTTAAAAGCACCTCTTAATTTTGCCAAAACCTCTAACGATGTATTTGGTTTTACAAACTCATCTTTAGAAAATTTAATAGGATCTTTTTTTCGTTGTGGAATTTCAACTGTTACTATTTCTTTTGCTAAACGTCCATTTTCCTGAGATTTGGCAGCTTTCATTTGGCTCCAATATGCAAACTTATCTTGATCTTCACGTGAGATATTATATTTTTCTACGAGATTTTCGGCAGTATTTCCCATACCATCTGTTCCGTACATTTTTTGCATTTTCGGATTGATAAATCGCCATCCAAAACTAGAATCATACATTTTTGCATCAGTACCAAAAGCACTTGATGGTTTTGCCACAACGTATGGTCCGCGTGTCATGTTCTCAACTCCTCCAGCTATAAATACATCACCATCACCTGCTTTAATTGCTCTGTTTGCGTGAATGATGGCGGATAAACCTGAACTACATAAGCGATTGACTGTTTCTCCAGGAACCGTAAAAGGCAATCCTGCTAAAAGTGAAGACATTCTCGCTACATTACGATTATCTTCACCTGCTTGATTGGCACAACCTAATATAACATCGTCGTATGCTTCTTTTGGTATGTTTGGATTTCGTTTTACTATTTCTTCAATAACTAAAGCACCTAAATCGTCTGTACGAACAGCTGCTAAAGTCCCTTGATAACTTCCTATTGGAGTGCGTACTCCATCTATGATATATGCTTCTTTCATAATTATTTATATGGATTCCGTATCAAGTACGGAATGACAAATCAATTCACTTTACTCTTCCCAATCTTTTTGAGTTCTATAAACAACACCTTTGAATAGTGCTACTAATTCATTTTCTCTTTTAACTTCAATAATATTGAAGCCTAATTTATTATTTACTTTTTCTATTACAGATTCTGCAACTAAATAATCACCTTCATTTAATGCTTCAATATGGTTGATGCTTGTTTCAATAGAAACCGCATATTTACCATGTGTATTAGCCGCAAACCCAAAAGCAGTATCTGCTAATGAATAACTAATACCACCATGAGCTTTATTCATGCTGTTTAGCATTTCCTTACGAATAGTCATAGCGACTTTACATCTACCTATTTCACATTCTAATATCTCGATACCCAACCATTGGCTATAAGCATCTTGACTCAACATTTTATATGGTATTTTTTCTCCTTGCATTAAAAGAATGTTTTATTTTCTCTATTCATTTTACGTAATAATGGGCTGCAACGATATCTATCTTCATGATATTCGTTATATAATTCGTCTAATTTTGAAACACACCAATTAATACCTTTTTCATCTGCCCAAGCCAAAAGCCCTTTTGGGTAATTAACGCCTTTGGTCATGGCATTGTCTATATCTTTGGCTGAAGCGATATTTAAAAACAAAGCGTCTGCAGCTTCGTTGATTAACATTACTAAAACACGATTGAATATTTTTTGTGATAGCTCTTCGCTATGTGACCTCTCGACTGCGCTCGAGGTAACAATTAATCCATTTTCATCATAATTATAATAACCTTTTCCAGATTTTCTTCCTAAATAGCCTGCTTCAGCAAAACGTTTTTGAGTAAATGCTGGTTTATATCTTGGATCGAAATAAAAGGCTGTAAACACAGTTTCGGTTACTGTATAGTTAACATCATTTCCAATAAAATCCATCAATTCAAAAGGTCCCATTCTGAAACCTCCAATCGACTTTAAACTATGGTCTATAGTTGCGAAATCTGCAATACCTTCTTCATAAATTCGTAATGATTCTCCGTAAAATGGTCTTGCGACTCTATTAACGATAAATCCAGGCGTGTCTTTAGCTACTGCTACTACTTTTTTCCAATCGGAAATGATTTTAATTGATTTTTCTAAAACTTCCTTCGAGGTTTGTATTGCTGGTATCACCTCAACCAATTGCATTAAAGGTGCTGGGTTGAAAAAGTGAATACCAATACAGCGTTCTGGTTTTTTAAGCGAAGCTGCAATAGAAGCTATTGATAAACTTGAAGTATTTGAAGCAATAATACAATCATTTGAAACATAAGTTTCTAATTCTGAAAAGACTTTTTTCTTGATATCAAGACTTTCAATAATGGCTTCAATAGTTAAATCTGAATCTGCTAAATCTTTTAATTTAACTATGTAAGAAATATTATTTTGAATTCGTGATTTTTCAGTGTTATCAATACGTCCTTTTTCAACCAAACGTGCTAATATTTTTTCTAAAGCTGATTTTGCTTTATCTAAAGCCGCTTGATTGGTATCGTATAATTTCACTTTACAACCAGAAGTTGCAGCAACTTGTGCAATACCACTTCCCATTGTTCCACTTCCTATGATTCCTACATTCATATATTATATTTGTCTTTCAATCGACCTCTCGACTGCGCTCGAGGTGACAATTCAATATTATTTTCCTTTAAAATTCGGTTTTCGCTTTTCAATAAAAGCTGCAACGCCTTCTGCATAGTCTTCACTTTGTGCTGCTTCAATTTGTAATTTAGATTCTAAAGCTAATTGCTCTTCCAACGTATTTGTCATCGATTTGTTGAACAATTCTTTAATCATACCTAACGCTTTGGTTGGCATATTGGCTAGTTTTACAGCTAAAGCTTCTACTTCTTCTTCAAAATTTTCTAAAGGAATTATTTTGTAAATCATTCCCATTTTTTCTGCTTCTTCAGCTGAAACTTTATCTCCTAACATAGCTAAAGCTGATGCTTTTTGAAACCCAATTAATCTTGGTAAAAAGAATGTTCCTCCACTGTCAGGAATCAATCCAATAAGACTAAAGGCTTGTATAAAACTTACTTTTTCATGTGCGACAACAATATCGCAAGCTAATGCAATATTTGCAGCTGCTCCTGCTGCCACACCATTTACTGCTGCAATAATTGGCTTTTTTATGTTTCTAATTCTAGTAATTATTGGGTTGTAATGTTCGTCTAGAATTTTTTTGAATCCTGGATTTAAATCTGGGTCAGTGACTTCTTTTAAATCTTGACCTGCTCCAAAAGCTTTTCCGTTACCAGTAATAACAATCGCTCTTACCTCTTCATTTTTTTCGCAAGCGTCTAAAGTATCTTGAAATAAAAATGCCATTTCACGATTGATACTATTAAAAACTTCTGGTCTGTTTAGCGTAATATATGCTACTTTGTTTTCAATTTTTAATAGAATTGAATTGTTACTCATACCTATATTTTTTTATTTGTTCTCGATACAATTTTCCTAGATTTCGACTTCGCTCAATTTGACAGAAAATCACTCGAACTAATGTCTCTTTATTTAAGACATTTAAAGTAATCAAAAGGCTCTTGGCAATCCTCACACTGAAATTGTGCTTTGCATGCTGTTGAACCAAACTGACTTACTAATTTGGTGTTTGTTGAACCACAATTAGTACATTTTACTATTCTTTTACCATTTAATAAAACATCTTTATCTGCTTCAGCATCTAAAGGTGCTGCTATACCATAATTTTCTAATGATTTTCTACCTCTTGGTGTTATCCAATCGGTTGTCCAAGCTGGAGATAGAATTAATTCTATCTCAGAATTGTATCCTATTGTTTTTAAAGCAGCTTTTATATCATCACCTATAACATCCATTGCTGGACATCCACTATAGGTTGGTGTAATTTGAACTTTTACAATATTATTTTCAATAATTGCAGAACGTACAACTCCCATGTCCATAATTGACAATACTGGAATTTCTGGATCAGAAACTTGCTCCAGAATTGGAATTAATATTTTGTCGATATGTTGTTTTTCTGCTACCATTTTCTACCATTCCATATTTGGATAGGTTCGTTGCATATATTGTAAATCACTTAACAAATATCCCATATGTTCTGTATGAATACCTTCTTTTCCTCCTTTTTGAAAATATTTTGATTCAGGAATGCTAAGCGTAGCTTCTTCTAAAACCTCATTGACTTGTTTATAATAAGTCTCTTTTAATTTTGTAACATCAACACCAACACCCTCTTTTACCATCACTTTGTCTGCTTGAGTTTGGTGGAATAATTCGTCTGTATATGTCCACAAAGCATCAATAGCATCTTGCATTTTTTGATGGCTTAAATTTGTCCCATCTCCAAGCCTTTTTATCCAATCTGATGAAAAACGTTGATGATAGCTCACTTCCTTTATAGACTTTGATGCAATTGCAGATAAGGTTAAATCTTTACTTTTTTGCAATTCATTTAAAAACAATAAATGATAGACATCGAACAAAAACTGACGAGCCATTGTATATGCAAAATCTGTATTAGGTTGCTCGACCAATAACACATTTACATATTCCCTTTCTTTACGAAGCATTGCAATATCGTCTTCAGTTCTCCCATCTCCTGCTGTTTTAGCTGCATATTGGTAATAACTACGTACTTGCCCAAATAAATCTAAAGAGATATTTGTGCAAGCTATATCTGTTTCTAGGCTTGGTCCATGACCAGTTAGTGCTCCCATTCTTTGACCCAGAATAAGGCTATTATCTGCAATACCTAAAATGTATTTATAAAGATTCTCTTTCATTACATATGTTTTACTTCGTCAGGTAAATCGTAAAATGTTGGATGACGATATACTTTATCTTGAGCAGGTTCAAACATTTCTCCATTATGTTCAGGATTTGAAGCTGTAATATTTTTAGATTCTACAACCCAAATACTCACTCCTTCATTTCTTCTAGTATATACATCTCTAGCATTTTCTAGTGCCATTTCTGCATCAGCAGCATGAAGGCTTCCAAAATGACGATGCTCTAACCCATTTTTGCTTCTTACGAAGACTTCCCAAAGTGGCCAATTTTTTGTTGCCATAATTCTATTTATTAAACTACTTGTTTTTCTTTCTTTTGTTGTTGTTTTTCTGCATAAGCCATTGCTGCATCACGCACCCATTCTCCTCTTTCCCAAGCTCCAACTCTGGCATTCATTCGTTCTTTATTACAAGGACCATGGCCTTTTACAACTTGCCAAAATTCATCCCAATTTATTTCTCCAAAATCATAACTTCCTTTTTCTTCATTCCATTTTAAATCTGGATCTGGAATTGTAAGTCCTATCAAATCTGCTTGAGGCACAGTTTGATCTATAAACTGCTGACGTAATTCATCGTTAGATTTTCGCTTCAGCTTCCATTTCATAGACTGCTCAGTGTGAATTGATTCGGCATCTGTAGGTCCTAACATCATTAAACTTGGCCACCACCAACGATTTAATGCATCTTGAGCCATTTCTTTTTGTTCTGGTGTTCCGTTAGCCAACTTAATCATGATTTCATAACCTTGACGTTGGTGAAAACTCTCTTCTTTACAAACACGTACCATTGCTCTTGCATAAGGTCCGTACGAAGTATTACACAAAGGCACTTGATTAATTATGGCAGCACCATCTACCAACCATCCTATTGCTCCCATATCTGCCCAAGTTACAGTAGGGTAATTAAATATTGAAGAATACTTTGCTTTACCTGAATGTAATTGATCATATAATTCATCGCGAGAAATTCCTAATGTTTCACATGCAGAATACAAGTATAATCCATGACCTGCTTCGTCCTGAACTTTAGCCAATAAAGCCACTTTTCGTCTTAAAGAAGGTGCTCTTGTTATCCAATTACCTTCTGGAAGCATACCAACAATTTCGGAATGTGCATGTTGCGACATTTGCCTGATATGTGTTTGGCGATACTTTTCTGGCATCCAATCTTTAGCTTCAATTTTTTCGTCACGAGCAATACGTGCTTCAAATTGAGCTTCTAGGTTTTTTATTTGTTCTTCACTCATTCTTTTAGCTTTTAGCTATTGGCTTTTAGCCATTAGCGTGTTGAACTTAATAATTTTATATTATTTTAAACATCAAAATTTACTTTTACCACTTTAGTCGTTGGCACTGCCTGGCAACTTAGTACATAATTTTGTGCCACTTCTTTATCTTCAAGTGCATAGTTGACTTTCATTTTTACCGAGCCTTCAACTACTTGACATTTGCATGTGCTGCAAACACCACCTTTGCATGCAAAAGGTAAATCGGCTCCTGCTGCCAAAGCACCATCTAGTATATTATCAAAATCGTCATCCATTATAAAATGGAATTCTTTACCACCATCAATAATGGTTACTTCTGTTCCATCTGCTTTTTCTTCAAGAACTTCTGCGATGTGTTTATTTTCTTCTTCTGAACTTCCTGAAAAGAAAAGTTCGTAATGTATTTTTTCTTTACTTAATCCAGCTGCTTGTAACTCATCACGAATTAAGAAAATCATATCTTGAGGCCCACAAATAAATGCATGATTTGTATCTGGAATATCAATAAAAGTTTTGGTTAAAACTGCTAATTTTTCTTTATCAAATCGTCCATTTAAAAACGGAATATCTCGTTGTTCCTTCGTCAAAAAATAGAATACTTGAAAACGACCAAAAAACTCATTCTTGAGCTGCTCAATTTCTTCTTTAAAGATAATGGATTTAACAGTCCTATTCAAGTAAAACAGTTTGAATGTACTGTTTGGCTCTTTATGTAAATGGGTTTTTATGATTGATAGCATTGGTGTAATTCCGCTGCCTGCAGCAAATGCTATATAATTTTTTGAAGAATTTGGCTCACACTCTACATAAAACTCACCATGTGGAGGCATAACTTGCAATTCGTCTCCCTTTTTAAGTTCGTTAAAAGCGTAGTTAGAAAAAACACCTTCGCGAATAGTTTTAATTGCAACCTTCCATTCGTTATCAATAGGACTTGAACATAATGAATAATTACGACGAATGTCTTGCCCATTAATTTCTTTACGCAAGGTTAAATGCTGTCCTTGTTTAAATTTAAACTTTTCTTTGAGATGATCAGGTACTTCAAAAGCAACAACTACTGTGTCTTTTGTTTCTTTATAAATTTCTGATACTTTTAGGTTATAAAAATCTGCCATTTATTTTACAAATCATATTTAACTAACACTTGTTAGTTTGCTTGACAAATTTACAAAATAAAATCTAAATTATGTGTTAATTCCGCTGATGAGAACTTTGCTTAAACTTTGTGCTAAACTGGTAGAGTTGATATCCTCTTTTTTTGGTATCCAAAGATAAAGTGAACGTAGAGTTGACAGGATTGAAAACATAATAATTTCCGGGTTAGAATCTATGATTTCGTTTGATTTTATACCAGATTTAATAATATCTATAAAATCTTGTTCATACTTTTTTCGTAGCTCTAAATAATAATCTAACTGCTCTTCTAAATGCATCCAATCGTTATTAAGGCAAGCCATTCCATATGTGTTTTTTACTGTAATTTGGACATGAAGTGATACAATCATTTGCAACTTATCTATTGCTTTATGATTTGATGTTTTGATTAAATTCATCTCTTGTGTAAACTCTTCAGCCAACGAAATAATAATCACTTTTAGAATTTCTTGTTTTGATGTAATATGGTTATAAAGACTAGCGGCTTTAATTCCCATAGCAGTAGCTAAATCTCGCATTGTCACTGCACTATAACCTTTTTCTTTAAAAAGTTTCGCTGCAGTTTTTATAATTTCTTCCTTTCTGGTTTCAGGTTTCAAATGAAATGTATTTAATTATTGTAAATTTATGTAAAAAAGAAGACTATGGGATTTTTAGATTTTATTTTTGGAACAAAGAAAAGGCAAGTTCAAGATTTTTTAGATAACGGAGCAGTAGTATTAGACGTTAGAACACAGCGTGAATGGGATAAAGGACACATTGAAAACTCAAAACATATTCCACTAGATGATTTACATAATCATGTAGATGAGTTGAAACAAATGAATAAACCTTTTGTTGTTTGCTGTGAAAGCGGAATACGTTCTGCTAAAGCTGCTAAATTTTTAAATTTAAATAATATTGAAGCTACTAATGGTGGTGGTTGGGTTAGCTTAAGTAAAAAATTATAGTTTAAGACCTTGAAAATCTTGAGTGTTTTCAATTATATTTTCATTGTACTTAAGTGTCCAACCTAAAGAATTTGTTAGAATATAAAATTTTGACAACTCGCTAATCAATCTGTTTTTAGCATTTTTTTTTATGTCTGAATTTTCTATTTTTTTGAGTAAAGACTTTTTTACTGTTTCTTTAATGTCGTTATAATCTTTAGCCTCAAAAGCATTAAAATAATCTGCTTGAATATCGTAGTACTCAAAATCTGGATTTATTTTTATTTCTTCTTCTGGAATACTGATTAGAGTTAATGTTTTTGTTGCTTCATCAATTTCATATTCTAGTAGGCTTAAATCGTATGAAACAAATACATCTGCATTAACTACTACTAATGCTTTTTTGTCTGAAGTAATTAAACTTCCAAAAATTTCTTTTGAATTTTTATAATTAAAAACTTCGCTTAAATGCCCTTCGGTAACTATAAGTTTACCAACATTTTTTATTTGCTCTTGTATTAATGCAGAACTTTCTTGAAGCACAATTTTGTCTTCTTTTTTGTCACTACAGTACTTAAATGCAATTAATGCTATTAACGCTATAGCAATTCCGAATACAATTTTGCGCATGAAATTATTTATATGATTTAATTAATGTTCCTTTAGACCAGATGCCTATTTTCTGATTTATATCTTTATCATGAAAGTATCCTTTTCCATCATATTTTCCGTTTTTCCATTCACCTCCATAATAACTATTGTCATTAAAAAAATAACGACCTGTACCATGAAACTGATTACTTTCATTAAACGTTCCTGTATATCTTTCGCCACTAGCAAAATTATAGGTTCCCATATATAATTTCCCATTTTTGAAAAAACCTGTATAACTATCTCCATTACTCCACTCCATTCTTCCATATTTGTTTTGACAATCTCCTGCTGTACATCCAATATCAACTCCATTATCATAAAAATCATATGGTGTTATTAGTGTTCCATTTTCATAAACTCCTTGACTCCATGTTCCGCTTTTTACACTAATTCCAAATCCGTTAAGGTTGCCATTTTTGTAGTTACCAATAATATTATCTTCATTTTTAGCAATATAAACTCCATAACCGCTCATATTGTCGGTATCCCAATTGCCTATATATTTTCCTCCTTCTGCCCACATATATAATCCGTAATTATGTCTTTTTCCGTTCTCCCAAAAGCCATCATAATATGCGCCATCTGCAAATTCCCATTTACCCCAACCATTTAAACAATCTCCTTGAACACATCCAGATTTAGTATTTGTTTCATTTTCACTTATAGCTCTAATTTTAACTGGCTTCATAACGAATGCAGATGCAGAATAGTAGTTTTCTAAAGTATATTCTATTTTCCCATCAAAAGTAACTACAAGGTTATTACCATCTTTTTTTGGCGTAGCTAAACTATAATCTATTGTTTCACCTCGTTTAATAATCCCATAAGATTCAGTACTTACGTTTCTATACCAAAATGTATTTTCTGGTGCATATCCTAAATCGGTAATGTTTTTTGCTCCCCAATTAGAAAACCCTCTAATATCTTTTTCTAAATAAGTTTTATCAAGATCTGATATATAAATAACATAATCACCATTAACATTTGTTGCTTCACCTATATAATCTTCATCATTAATAAAGGTTATATATGATTTTGGGTTAGTGATATAAAAATCTTTACTTACATTTTTAGCAAGAACAACTCCTTTTCTATTTATATTACTGGAAGCCGAATAAAAGTCAGGCATTAATAATACTGATCTAGAAGACTTATGTAATACTGCTAAAGTATCAGTTTTTAAAGCGCCTATAAACATAAAATCATCCAACTTTCTACCTTCTTCGTTATAAATCTTATAGGTGTCGTCAGAATTTTTCTCCCAAGTTATTGAAGAAATATTCTTAATTGGAGTTGAGTTAGTAGCAGAATTGACTGGTTGCTGTTGTGCAAATACGTTAGATAATGACAACATTAAACTAAACGAAAATATAAGTTTTTTCACTTGTAATACGTTTGAAGAATTATACAAAAATTAATTAATAGCTATATAAAACTACAAAAAAAAGTATATCAAAATATCTTATTTTCAGAATTTTAAAAAAATTATTCTGTCAATCTATTTTTTTAACTCTAGCTTTTCAGCAAAGTAATCGCAAAAATCTTTCATAGTAGCTGTCATCTTTTCATCTTGTGTTGCTCTATTAAAAGTATCACTCATTGCGACTAATGTTTGATGAAAAAACTGCTTCATTTCATCAACAGGCATATCTTTTGTCCAAAGGTCTATACGCAAAGTTTCTTGAGCCTTACTATCCCAAACCGACAACATCATAGCTTTAGCTTCTTCTTTATTTACACCTCCATCTTTTGCTGTCCAGCTTAACTTTTCTGGAATTCTGTTTTCATCTAATTCAACTTGAAGCTCTATTATTGATTTTAAAGTTTTTGACATTATTTACTTGGTTTAAAATTTGAATTATTAAATATTTCTTCAGCATCTTTTTGCATCATATCCATTAAAGACACTTTATTGTTTTTCATATAAGCCCTCACAATTTGCCAACCTATATATTGACCTAATCTCCCCGGAGATTCGCTATCTAACTCTAAATAAAATTTTGAAAATGGGGCTAAAGCTATAAACCTATTTGGTAAACTATTATCTGTACTAAAAAGCATTTCTTTTTCAATAAAGTAACGCCAAATATAGCTTTCATTTTCAGCAGCCCAATCTAATTGTTGTTGAGTATAACCTATTTTATCTGCATCTGTTTTAAAAGGAATCATTACATCTTTAAAGTATAACTGCTTACCGAAATAAATCATCTCGTCTAACAATGTTTTTCTACTTTTTTGATGTATATACTGTTCTGAATAATTTGTTGCCAAATCACAAACTAATTGAGATCGGCTTAGATTTTGGCTTATATATTTTGGAATGCCTTCGTAAAACTCATGATTAGAACCTAAATAAGTATCTAAAGCTAATAATACAATAGTATCTGTTACAATGGTTTTGTATCTGTAATCTACATCTGAAGTTACTGTTATAATTCTAGGCTCTCTGAAGGACTTATCATAATACTTTAAATGCTGAAATAACGAACGGACTTCTATATGTATATCATCAAAATCGTTAAACGCTTTTCTAACTTCAGCAGATAATTGATTTTGCAAAGTGTCATTCATTCTATTAATCCAAATAGAATCATTTTCATATTTTGAAAACATAAAAGGGAATGCTGCCTTTAAATTAGATAAATCGCTTGGTTTAGCATCATCAAAAGCTAAATCAAAACGCTCTACATTAACATCAATATCAATTTTTGCTATCTCTTTTTCTAATTGACTATCGTTATTACATGATAGTAAGCTAACCAATAAACCGCAAACGAGAATTAATTTTTTCATATATAAATTTACATAAACTTAAACGTGATTATTTTTTATTAATTACGTGATTCGTTTATTTTTGTTGTGCAAAGATACTATTCTTTAGCATAAAATGACAGATATATGAATACTGAAAAAGTTGTTGAACACATAGTAAACTGGTTAAAAAATTACGCAACAAATGCAAGAGTAAATGGTTTTGTTATTGGAATTTCTGGAGGAATTGATTCTGCAGTAACATCAACATTATGTGCTAAAACAGGCTTAAAAGTATTATGTATTGAAATGCCTATACATCAAGCTGCAAGTCATGTAAGCAGAGCTAAAGAACATATTGAGCAACTAAAAAAAAGGTTTCCTAATGTTGAGGATATTCGTGTAGATTTAACTCCTGTTTTTGAAGAGTTTAAAACTGAAGTTTCTCTCGATGGCAAGCAAGCAACTGTAGATATGGCTTTGGCGAACACTAGAGCAAGATTACGTATGACAACTTTATATTATCATGCAGGACTACAAGGCTTATTGGTTGCAGGAACAGGTAATAAAGTTGAAGATTTTGGGGTTGGTTTTTATACAAAATATGGCGATGGAGGTGTAGATTTAAGCCCTATTGCTGATTTAATGAAATCTGAAGTTTATAAAATTGGAGAGTTTTTAAAAGTTCCAGATTCAATAATGAAAGCAGCACCAAGTGATGGTCTATTTGGAGATGCACGTAGTGATGAAGACCAAATTGGCGCCTCATACCCTGAACTGGAATGGGCTATGCATATGAAAGATAGTGGTAAAACTGTAAATGATTTTAATGGAAGACAACGTGAAGTATTTGAAATATTCATGAGATACAACACTAATAATCAGCATAAAATGATACCAATTCCAATTTGCGAAATTCCTAAAAATTTCAAGTAATTATTATCATTTTAACTGTAATAATGTTAAAGATGTTGATTTTTTCACTACTTTTGCATTGCAAATCTCCACAAATTTAGATTTAATCTTTTAAGTTCTGACACTAAAAAGAATTCTATTTAACAATATAATATCATGATTAAAGTATTAGTAGTGGATTTTCATCCTATTGTAAGAACTGGACTTAAACTGCTTTTTGCTTCTGACTCAGAAATTAAAGTAGTTGGCGATGTTGGTAGTGGTATTGAGATTTTTGAGTTTGTAAGACGACATCCTGTTGATGTTATTATTTCAGAAATTGACTTACCAGAACTAAATGGTATAACTGCACTTAGAGCCATTAAAAAAGAGCACCAAGATTTAAAAGTTATTATGTTTAGCCATCAACCTGAAGAGATTTATGCTATAAGCACAATTAAAGCTGGCGCATCTGGCTACTTGCACAAAACTGTTTCAACAGATACTATCAGAGAAGCTATAATAAAAGTGAAATCTGGAGGTATTTATTTAAGTGAAGCCATGTCTAAGAACTTAACTTTTACAGATACTAAAAATAAAACCACAAAACTTTACAAGCGTTTATCGACCAGAGAAGTTGAAGTTTTAAAACTATTATCTTCTGGTAAGAAAAATAAAGAAATTGCTCAAGAGTTAGACATTAACGAAAAAACTGTTAGCACATACAAAGCAAGATTATACAATAAGCTTAATGTTACTAACTTAGTAGATCTTATTCATCAAGCAAAGCATAAAGATTTAACTTAAATTTTTCCTCCTACTACTTTACCTAGCTTTTTAGAGAGTAGCATTTTTAATTTTACGTAGTCGTTTACATCTTCTAAAATAGACCTTAGATTAGCATCTTCTCTTAAGGTGTCGTTTTGATATTCTGCAACTTTTTGGTCAATTAAAAAACAACGTAAACTTAAAATCGTTTGACTTACCAATTGCGCAATAGTTTCCTTTTTTTCTTTTGGTATTATATGATTTCGTTGCCAGTCATGAAGCCTGTAACGTTCATCTTCCATTAAAATAGTAGTAACTTCATTAGCCATATCTTGACCAAGTCTGTTAATAAAATCTTTTAACTGAAAATCTTCAGCTTGGTGCAATGTATCTATAATTGTATAGTAAAGCGACTTAAATTTTTCGTCTGAAAACTGCATTTCATCCTCTTGCAAATCGAGATATACTTTTTCAAATACTTTAGCTTTATGTACAACAGGCTCTAATTGTAAATCACCAGTTTCAGATTCTTTCAAAACTAGATCCTCAAAATCTTCAGTTTCATTACCATATAGCAATAAAATTTCAATAATTTTTCGTTCTAAAACATATTGCAAATCTACTTTTACTTTGGGCTGCTCGTGCTTAATAACATTAAAGGCCCTTTGTTCTTCCTTGTATTCTTTATTAGCATCGCTTCGCTCTTTTTTATTGATTTGCGCCAAAGTACTAAACAAAACATCTTCACTAATATCCATTATTCGAGAGCATTCCTGAATGTAAATTTCGCGTTTTATAGGATCGGGAATTTTAGAGATACTATTTACAATTTCCCTAATGGTTTCTGCCTTTTTTATAGGATCGTTATTGGCTTCTTCAACCAACAATGCGGCTTTAAATTGTATAAAATCTTTAGAATTATCTTCAAGGTATGATGAAAGCTCTTCAAGTGTGTTTTGCTTTGCAAAGCTATCTGGATCTTCACCATTTGGAAACATTACAACTTTTACGTTTAAGCCTTGTTCTAAAATTAAATCGATACCTCTTATTGATGCTCTAATACCTGCAGCATCACCATCAAAAAGTACAGTAATATTTTTGGTTAGTCTATTTATAAGTCGAATTTGCTCAGGTGTTAATGCTGTACCTGAAGATGCTACAACATTTTTAATTCCTGTTTGATGAAACTGAATAACATCAGTATAACCTTCAACTAAAAAACAGTTATCTTCTTTTGCTATACTTTGTTTGGCATGAAACAAGCCATACAACACTTTACTTTTATGATAGACTTCACTTTCAGGCGAATTTACATATTTTGCAGCTTTTTTATCTGCTGCTAAAATACGTCCTCCAAAACCTAGAATACGTCCACTCATACTATGTATAGGAAACATGACGCGACCTTTAAAACGATCAAAGCGTTTGTCTTCCTTTACAATTGTAAGTCCTGTTTTTTCTAAAAATTCTAGCTGATAACCTTTTCCTAAAGCCTCGTCTGTAAATGCTTGCCACTCATCTAAAGAGTATCCAAGATTATATGTTTTTATCGTATCGTTGGTAAAACCACGTTCTTTAAAATAACTTAACCCAATTGCCTTACCTTGGTCTGTTTTATGCAGTATGTTTTGAAAATATGTGTTTGCAAACTCATTAACTAAATACAAACTTTCGCGCTCATTAGCTTCTTCTTTTTGTTCGTTAGTTTGCTCAGTTTCTTCAATTTCAATATTGTACTTTTTGGCTAAATATTTAATAGCTTCAGGATAGGTAAAATGCTCATGCTCCATCAAAAAAGTTACTGCATTACCACCTTTACCACTACTAAAATCTTTCCAAATTTGCTTAACTGGAGATACCATAAAACTTGGAGAGCGCTCGTCACTAAAAGGGCTTAATCCTTTATAATTGCTTCCAGATTTTTTAAGATTAACAAAATCGCCAATAACCTCTTCTACACGAGCGGTTTCGAATACTTGTTCTATGGTAGATTTTGATATCAAAATATTGTTGAAGTTATACTAAAAATAAGTTTTTGTAAAAATACTATAAAAGAATTTAAAAGCAACGTGCTAAATTTTCATACAATTATTCTGAAAAAACTACTATTTTAGTGTAATGCACTGATGTTCAATATTATTATCTTAGCTATGATTGAGTTTAACGATAAATATTTACCTCTACTTAATTTTATTATTTCATTAACTGGCTTGGTATCTCTGGTCTTGTTAATTATTCAATACAAAAAGGACAACGCTTGGAAGCGTTTACAATCTACCTATAATTTTATAGGTATAGGTGAAGAACTAGAACTACAAGAACGTTTGTATTCTGTTTACCACAAGCTAAATATTTATCCTTTTCCTGAAGTTTGTAAACCATTTACAAAAAAAGAAGTAAAGCTCATAAGAAATGATTTAGAAGCTACACTAGTTACAAATATGTTTTTAAATCATTTACAGAATTTATGTACTGCTTATGAGTTTGAACTTGTTGATGAAAAAGTGTTTTATAGCATACACTCTAACAGAATTTGTTGGTGGTACACTATTTTAGAACCATATATAGCGCAACGCAAAATAGATTATAAGAACCCTAAAATTTGGTTTGAGTTTGAGCAAATATCAAATAAATGCATGGCTTCAAATAAATTTAAATAAAAAGCCTTTTCGAATACGAAAAGGCTTTCTTACAACTAACTCAATTACGTTTAATCTAAATCGAATCTTATACCTAAAGAGACATTATTTTGATCAACAACTTGATCTTTAAAAACTGTAGATATATCATATTTAGCATACAAACTCATAGTATCAAAACCTACGTAAGCGCTTAAGCCATACACAAAATCTGAAGTGTTATAATTTCGACGTATTTTTTCTTTAACTCTATCTCCATCTTCTTTGTATCGTAATTTTTGCTGAGTTCCTATATTAAAACCTGCATAACCACCAATACCAAACTTAAATTGATTATGTGTTGAATATCTGAAGTAGTTCTTCTTATCTATTTTTTTTGATGGCCCAAACTCAAAATGAACAGGGAAAACAAGATTTGTAACTCTAAATTCTGATTCGTTTAAGTTTCCTGGAAACACTTCTAATGATGTTACATCTCCATTTTGAACAAAATACTTGTCATCTTTTGGCGATAACTTATTCCATTGAAATGAAAACCCATATTTTAAGCGTAAAGCATTAGAGTTTTGAAAAACTCTAGTTTTCCAAGCTAATCCCAACTCAACAAAACCAGAACCTAAAGTTTCATACGAATCTCCTATTGACTCACCATCTGCTATTGTATTATTTATACCTATTGCAAACACTAAATCTGTTGTTGTACGCAAATCGTATTTTGGAGGACTGTTTTTTCGTTTAATATTAACAAAAGTATGTTCGTCTTTTTCACCTCCGAAAGTGATTTTAAAGCCATTGTTTTCATTGTCATCATAGTTTTGATAGTCTGAGTCGTTACGCTTCATAAGTGCAATTTTATTATCAATAATTGCAATACGATTTTCAATATTTAAAGCCCTTTTTTGAGCAGCTTCTTTTTTTAATTGTTCTGCATTCTCAGCTGTAATTTCTCCTCTATCTAAGCGTTGATTAATCGCTTCTACCTCAGCTTTTAAAAACTCTCTTTCTTCGTTTTTAATTGCTTCTTTTAACTGCTCAAGGTTTTCAATCTTGGTGGTATTGTTCGTTTTTTGAATTGTATCTTGTGCACTTGCATTGCCAACAATAAAGCATACGCTTATTAGCACTACTATTTTTGTAATGGTTTTCATAATGTTCGTTTTTTGATTAATAATTAAATTAGTTGTTACGCTCGGCAACTGCAGTTTTTACCATATTGTAACTAGATTTTAAAGCATTAAATACTTTATCTCTAAAAGATTGCTGCAAGTCTGATTCAACGTCTTGTAACAGCGCGTTAGCATCAACCGTTTTAGTAGTTTCGTTATATATGTTTTGTAATGTGATTTCTTTTTGAGCTTGATCTAAAAGTGCATCAATATCTTTATCAGTTACTGATTCTCCTTTGTCTTTTAACCCTTGTATTTGGGCAACTACTTGCTGTACTTTTAAATCTTCAAACGACGTTTTATTTACAATGACCTCTTTAGGTAAAACTGTTTTTTCTTCTTTTTGTTTTGTTAGTTGTGCAACTTCAGTTTTTTCAGATTTAGGTGTTTTTATATTTAACTCTTTTACACTCTCCTTTTCAACATTATTATTTAACACATCTTTTTTCTGCAGTATATTTTCGCTTTCTATCTTCTTAATTGTCTCTTTATTTGTGTTAACAATTACAGGAGTTTCTATTGTTGTATTATTGTTATTTACAAATAATTGAGAAGCAATAAACATAATAGCTACTATACTTGCGGCAACGCCTAACCATAAATAATATGGTGATTTTTTCTTATTGTTTTTAGCATCTAACCGACTAGCTAAAGTTTGCCAAGCATCATTAGAAGGTTGTATTGTGCGTTTTTCAAGCTTGTCTTTTATGTTTTCTTCAAATTTAATTGGTGCCATAGCTTGTATTATTTAATTCATTAATTTTTTGTTGTAACAATTGTCTTGCTTTAAACAATTGTGATTTTGAAGTTCCTTCAGATATTTTTAATATGTCTGCTATCTCATTATGTTTATAGCCTTCAATTGCATACATTACAAATACTATTTTGTAGCCTTCTGGTAAATCATCAATAAGCTGTTGTATTTCGTTAACTTCAATTTCAGTTTTAATATTATTAGAATAATCTTGAGGTACATTTACATCCTCTATTGAGAATTCGATATTTTTTTGTTGTCTTAAAAATGATATTGCTTCTCTTACCATTATTCTACGTAACCAACCTTCAAAACTTCCTTCGTTTTTAAAATTATTAAGATTTGTAAAAGCTTTAAAAAAACCATTCATCATTACTTCTTCAGCCTTATATATATCCTTTACATAGTATCTACATACACTTAACATTTTTGGCGCATGTACTTCGAACAATAGATGTTGAGCCTCGCGATTATTTTTCGCTGCTTTTTTTATTAGCTCAATATTATTGTTATGTAATTGAATGACTTTCAAAAGCGGTTTATTAGGTCTTCTATTTATAAAGACGCAAAAGTTATGCAAAAGGTTGTCTGATGATAAAAAAAATTATTTTTTTCGGTCAATAACGTAATTAACCATTAGCAATAAAGAAGATTTAAAAGTAGATTCTGGGTAGTTATTTAAGATTAGCAAAGCCTCATTTTTGAATTCTAACATTTTAGTTACAGCATAATCCAAACCACCTTTAGTTTTTACAAATACAATAACTTCTTTGACGCGTTGTTTATCTTTATTATGGTTTTTAATGGAATTAATTAGCCATTTTTTTTCAGTTTTAGAGCAATTATTTAAAACATGAATTAGAGGCAAAGTCATCTTTTGCTCCTTAATATCTATTCCTGTTGGTTTCCCAATAGCTTCGTCACCATAATCAAATAAATCGTCTTTAATTTGAAAAGCCATACCTATAAGTTCTCCAAACTTGCGCATAGTTTCTACATCAGGAGAATTTGGTTTTACTGACGCTGCTCCTAAACTACAGCAAGCTGCTATTAAAGTTGCTGTTTTTTGACGAATAATCTCATAATAAACATCTTCAGTAATATCTAGCTGTCGTGCTTTTTCTATTTGAAGTAACTCGCCTTCACTCATTTCACGAACAGCAACAGAAATAATTTTTAGTAAATCAAAATCGTTATTATCAATTGATAGTAACAATCCTTTAGACAATAAATAATCTCCTATTAGTACAGCAATTTTGTTTTTCCAAAGCGCGTTAATTGAGAAAAAACCTCGACGTCTATTACTATCATCAACAACATCATCATGTACTAGTGTTGCGGTGTGTATAAGCTCAATAACTGAAGCGCCTCTATAAGAACGCTCACTAACTTCACCATTGTTAATCATTTTAGCCACCAAAAATACAAACATTGGTCGCATTTGTTTTCCTTTTCGGTTAACTATGTAATGAGTAATTCTGTTTAATAAAGCAACTTTACTAGACATCGAAAGTAGAAACTTTTGCTCAAAAAGCTCCATCTCATAACCAATAGGTTGTTTTATTTGTTCAACAATTTTCAAAAGATATTTTTACTAAATTATAATGTAACAAACGTAATAAAAATGTGTATGAAAAGCTATTTTAAAAAAAGTATGCATTTTATCGATTAAAATATCTGTTTAGTCGGTAAATTGGTTGCGTTTTTCATTATTTATTAACTTGTTCGTTTAATTAATCCTTTAAATATCAAGCTTATGAAAAAAATTACTTTATTATTTACCTTGTTTATAGCTTTTACTTATAATAGCTATGCTCAATTCCCTGAAACATTTGATGGAACAACAATTCCAGCTGGATGGGCTACTTACATTGGCGCTAATGGTGAAGGAACTGTTGAAAACTGGGAGAATTCTGGCGGCTATATGAGCGTGGCATATGAAGCTGTTTCTACATTAGCACAAGACTGGCTAGTTACTCCTTCAATTGCAATTACAACAACTAATTCCCTGTTGATTTTTGATCAAACTGATGCATTTGCTACTGATTACGGATCGTCATATACAGTAAGAGTTTCAACAGGAGCATCTCAGACTACAATTGGAGATTTTTCTATTGTAGATACTCAAGGTGAATTATCAGTTACTGGAGCTGCTCCTTTAGAGTTCTCTCCATATAGTGTAGATTTATCTGCTTACGAAGGGATGACTGTGTATATTGCTTTTGTATTAGAGCAAAATGATGGTGATTATTGGTTTATAGATAATGTTAATTTAGTTAATCAATATGCAACAGCTCCTGATCCAGTTGTTAATCCTAATCCTGCAAATGGTGCCACTAATGTAGATTTAGCACAAGACACAGATTATAATGGAGATACTGTAATTGATGCTGCTGATGCCGCATATACATTTACTTGGGATGACGCCTCAACTGGTGATGCTCCAACTGGGTATACTTTTAATTTAGACACTGTTAATCCTCCTGTAGCCACTTCGTTTAATGTTAGCTCTAATTCTGGATTTACAATATATGGCTTAAGCTATTCTGAAACTTATTATTGGCAAATAGTAGCAAATAATGCTGGTGGAGATGCTTTAAATTCTACTGTTTGGAGTTTTACAACTGAAGCAGATCCTGCTTTATCTGTTGATGATGAATCATTAAATTTATTTTCTGTTTATCCTAACCCAATTAAAGACAATGTTAAGATTAATACTTCTTTAACTATCGATTCTGTAGAAATACATAACCAGCTTGGGCAAAGAGTGATGGATATTAAAGGAAATACTCTGATAGATAACACGATAGATGTATCGTCTCTTAATACTGGAGTTTACTTCTTATCTATTAGTGCTGAAGGAAAATCTCAATCTATAAAAATCATTAAAGAATAAATTTTAATTTAATTCTATAAAAAAAGAGCTACAATATGTAGCTCTTTTTTTTAACTTTTATTTGCCAGTTGGCCACAAGCAGCGTCAATATCTTTCCCTCTTGAACGCCTTACAGTTACTGTTATATTATTAGCTTCTAACATAGAAATATACATATCTAAAGCCTGAGTGTTTGCTTGCTGAAACTCTCCATCGTCTATTGGATTATACTCTATTAAATTAACCTTGCTTGGTGCGAATTTGCAAAACTTAATAAGTGCATCTACATCTTTTTTAGTGTCATTAATACCATCCCAAACTACGTATTCGTAGGTAATTATATTCTTAGTTTTATTATACCAATATTCTAAAGCCTCTCTTAAATCGGCTAAAGGAAATGTTGCATTAAATGGCATAATTGAAGTACGCACCTCATCTATAGCTGAATGTAAAGAAACTGCAAGCTTAAATTTAACTTCATCATCTGCCATTTTTTTAATCATTTTTGGAACACCTGATGTAGAGACTGTAATCCTTTTTGGTGACATACCTAAACCTTCTGGTGAAGTAATTTTATCGATAGCTTTTATAACATTATTATAATTCATTAGTGGTTCACCCATTCCCATAAACACAATATTACTTAATGGTCTATCAAAATAAAGTCTACTTTCCTTATCTATAGCTACTACTTGATCGAAAATCTCATCTGGATTTAAATTTCGCATTCGTTTTAGTCTAGCAGTAGCGCAAAATCTACAATCTAAACTACAGCCTACCTGACTAGACACACATGCTGTGGTACGTTTTGCTGTAGGAATTAAAACCGATTCTACAATTAACCCATCGTGTAATCTTACAGCATTTTTTACTGTACCATCATTACTACGTTGCATCTGGTCGACTTTAATATGGTTAATTACAAAATTGTTTTCGAGCATTTGACGTGTTTCTTTAGATATATTTGTCATATCCTCAAAAGTATGAGCACCTTTACTCCATAACCATTCATAAACCTGATTACCACGAAATGCTTGATTGCCTTGTTTAACAAAAAACTCTCGCAATTGATCTTTAGTTAATGCTCGTATGTCTTTTTTTGTAGTTTCCATATAATACATGCAAAAATAGTGTCTTTTTAATTGAAGCCACTAATTCGCAAACTTTTTTTTAGTTCATAAAAAAAGCCTTGATTAACAAGGCTTTTATATTTTAATAAACTATGATTATATAATTAACATTGCGTCTCCATAAGTATAGAAACGATATTTTTCTTTTACAGCTTCCTCGTATGCTTTTTTAATAAAATCGTGACCTGCAAAAGCAGAAACCATCATTAACAATGTTGATTTTGGTGTATGAAAGTTTGTAACCATACAGTTGGCAATACTAAAATCGTAAGGAGGAAAAATAAATTTATTTGTCCAACCAGAAAATTCATTTAGCGTTCCATTTGAAGACACAGAACTCTCAATAGCTCTCATAGATGTTGTACCAACAGCACAAATTCGTTTTTTGTTTTTCTTTGCGTGATTTACTTTATCAGCGGTTTCTTGAGTTATAAAAGCCTCTTCACTGTCCATTTTGTGTTTAGACAAATCTTCAACCTCAACTGGGTTAAAAGTTCCTAAACCAACATGTAATGTCACTTCAGCAAAATCAATCCCTTTAATCTCTAAGCGCTTTAATAAATGCTTAGAAAAATGTAAACCTGCTGTTGGAGCAGCTACAGCTCCTTCATTTTTAGCATATATAGTTTGATAACGTTCTTCGTCTTCAGGTTCAACTTCTCTTTTTATATATTTTGGTAATGGTGTTTCACCAAGCTCAGTTAATTTTTTACGAAATTCTTTATATGATCCATCATATAAGAAACGTAAAGTACGACCTCTAGAGGTTGTATTATCAATTACTTCGGCTACTAATGTATCATCATCACCAAAATACAATTTATTACCTATTCGTATTTTACGAGCTGGATCTACTAATACATCCCAAAGGCGTTGCTCTTCATTAAGCTCTCTCAATAAGAATACTTCAATTCTTGCTCCTGTTTTTTCTTTATTACCATATAAACGCGCTGGAAACACTTTGGTATTATTAAGAATCATTACATCACCTTCATCAAAATAATCAATAAGGTCTTTAAACATTTTGTGTTCAATGGTTTGCTTTTTACGATCTAACACCATTAAACGTGATTCATCTCTGTTTTCTGAAGGATGTTCTGCTAGTAACTCTTCTGGTAGTTTAAAATTAAAGTGTGATAATTTCATCTGCTAATATTTATTTTTGGAAAGGTGCAAATATACAATCTCAAAGTAGGCGTTGTCAAGTAAATGACTGTTTATTATTTTGATATTTTAAATCCTATAGATTTTAGATCATCCCAAAATGTTGGATATGATTTAGAAACTACCATAGGATCTGCTATTTGAAGGCTTGTTTTTAGTGCTAATGGAGCAAATGACATGGCCATTCTGTGGTCATTATATGTTGCTATTTCACAATCACTTTTTAAAAATATTGACTCTTCTAGACTTAAAGAATCATTAGTTACAGATATTTTTCCTCCTAATTTTTCTATCTCATTTTTAAGCGCTAATAGTCTATCTGTTTCTTTGATTTTTAATGTGTGTAATCCTGTTAAGTGACATTTTATTCCTAAACCTAAACAAGTAACAGCTATTGTTTGAGCTATATCTGGTGAGTTGTTTAAATCTAACTTTATAGCATTTGTATTTTTACTATTCTTTTTAAAAGTTATTGTATTATTTAAAAATGTAGTCTCAACTCCAAATTGTTTGTATATGTTAACTAAGGCAGAATCTCCTTGAAGGCTACTTTCTTTATAAGCTGAAAGTGTAATCTCTGTTCCTATTTCGCTTAGGGCTACTATGCTGTAATAATACGAAGCAGAAGACCAATCAGACTCTACGATTAATGAATGAGCTTTTAATTCTTTATTTAATGGTTTTACTTTAATAAAATCATCGTCAAAAACTGTTTCAACACCAATTTGATTGAGTAAATCTAATGTCATTTTAATATAAGGCACTGAAGTAATTTCTCCTTCCAGAGTTAGCTCTAATCCATTTTCTAGCTTTGGAGCTATTAATAATAGTGCTGAAATATATTGACTACTAACATTAGCTTTAAGTGTTACTTTATTTTTAGTTAATACGTTTCCTTTAATTTTTAAAGGTGGGCAACCTGTAGTTTCTAAATAAGTAATATCTGAGCCAAGTGAGTTTAAAGCCTCAACTAAAACCTGAATTGGTCTTTCTTTCATACGTGACGAACCCGTTAAAGTTACTTCTCGACCATTTTGAGTAGCAAAAAAAGCAGTAAGAAAACGCATTGCTGTACCTGCATGATGAACATCAATAACATTTATTGATGTTTGCAAGGCTTGTTGCATAACATTACTGTCATCAGAATTAGAAAGGTTTTTAATTTTTATATCTGAATACAATGCTTGTAATAACAACAATCTGTTAGATTCGCTCTTTGAGCCAGTAATTTGAATTTCGGACTTGCTATTGACGTTAGATTTTTGAAGAGTTAATTTCATTAAAAATGAATATTGTTAACGTAGTTGTAATGCTACTTTAACTTGTTATTATTATGATGTCTATCGTGGTCTCGCTTTGCTTTTTTATCCATTTTTTTGTCAAAAGCAGATTGCAAATCAATTCCTGTTTGGTTAGCCAAACACAAAACAACAAACATAACGTCTGCTAATTCTTCACCTAAATCTTTGTCTTTATCGCTTTCTTTTTCACTTTGTTCTCCATAACGACGAGCTATAATACGAGCAACTTCACCAACCTCCTCGGTTAGTTGAGCCATATTAGTGAGTTCATTAAAGTACCTCACTCCATGTTCATTAATCCAATCGTCAACTTCTTTTTGAGCATTTTTAATGTTCATAATTTTCTTTTTTTAGAAAGTACAAAGTTATCAAAATTATAACGCAAGGAATAGCTATATACTTTAATTCGCTCATGATTACTTGCATTCCTCTTTCAGAAAAGAATTTCTTTATTCCTAAAGGCGAAACTCTAATAACTTGCCATGGGAAAAAATAGCGAGAACTATCAAAAGGGATGAAAAACCCAATTCCTTTGCCACCAGTAGTCATTGCATCTAGTATGCCATGAGATAATGTAGATAAAAACAATACTATGAAGTAAACTCGCTTTTGAAGTTTACCAAAAATATAGGTTAATACACTAGCCCAAAGTATTGCAAATACAACAGAATGAGTAAACCCTCGATGACCAAGAGGATGCAAATAAGGTATTCCAAATTTAAATGCTATTACATCTAAATCTGGAATAATTGCAGATGCAATTGCTAAAAAAAGTAGAGTTTTACCTGAATTGTACTTTACAATTTTTGAAATTGTAAAAGCTGCCAAACCATGTCCAAATACTGAAGCCAATTATTTTATATCTTTTTGAGCACTACTTTTTCAGTTTGTTTTTCAATCATTAATTGATAGAACTTTTTGTATTGCTCATAATCTGATGGTAAAACTAATGTTTTATTCAAATCTAATGAAATAGTAAATTGAAGCATATTTCCATTCTGTCTTGCCAAATAAGTGAATTCCCCATCTGAAATATTAAACTGATATTTTACACTTTCTGGCATAGTTTCTATAGCATATCCATCAGGTAACATAATATTTATCATGTACTTATCTGCAATTGGGTACACATAATCTATTGGATAATTTCTAACATTCTCCTTAAAAGGGTTCTCATCTGGTGCTAAAAACAGCATTGGTGTTAAATATAATTTATCTCCAATATCTTCCATAGCATTATTAAAAACATAATCATAAGATTGAGTTACAGGCTGAGAAACATCATTCATGTTTTCTATTTCGAAATTAGATATTTCTAATTCTCCCTTACCCTTTTCAAGACTCTCAATCATTTCATCAGTATTATAATTCTCAAATCTATCTCTAACTCTAAATGCCTGGTAATTGGTAAATTGGTTTCTAACTTTTCCATTCGCTGATAAATCGGAATTTAGCTTAATATTTAATGATACCGATTCTCTAGAAGATATTTTAGGGATAAGCTCAATCCAGTCTGAACTCCCATCTTGTCTTATAAGGCGACCTAACCAGTTTAATGCTTTTGTTGGTAAAATATCCGCTGTAGAGAATTTTTGGGTTGCATCTAATAGAATTGCACTATCACTCGTTTCTAATGCACAAATAACATAATTAAAACCAGTTCGTGTTGGAATTAATGGAATTCCATTGCTTTTAGTACTAACTAAAACTGGGTTTGCATTTAAACCTGCATATCGCAACATTGATGTTAGCATTAAATTTATATCAGCAACGTTACCAACCCCTTCTTTGTAGGCTTTACTTACTCCAGCATCAGTTGTGTAACCATGGTATTCATTCCATTTTACTTTAGATTTTACATAGTTAAATATAATAGCAGCTTTTTGCTGAGGGTCTGTAATACCTGTTAATATTGCATCTACATCACTATTGTAGTAACCTTTTTTATTCAATTGGTCACCAAATTCTGGGTAGTCATATATTGTTTTAGTTACTTTTTCCCAACTTGTAGATAAGTATTCAATTGACTCTCCTGGATATTGTATTCTTTCAAGCTCAACAATTAATTTTGCTTGATAATTACTTAGATTATCAACATAACTTTCGGTTTTTAATGGAGGAATATTTGATAGATTAGCCTCAACTACATTATCTATATAGTCTCTTGTTGATGTATAGTTTTGTGTACTACTTACTCTATTAGTCGTAGTACGCTCTTTGTTTGAAAATGTAATAGTTCTATTTTCTTTTGAATTATTTAAAACAGGAATATACGATGCCCTTGGATTTAAAAACGTTTTATAAACATAATACTCAGGTGTTTTTAACTTAATCTCAAGTTTTCTTATTGGAATTAGCTCTTGAAACTCAATATCATCAATTCCACTTAATTGTGACTCTATAGTGTACTCAAATTCAATAACACAACCTTCTTTTATATTAGGCATGGTGAATTTGCTTGTTTTCCAATTTTTATTGGTTTCCTCTTCAAAAATTCCATCTTTTTTTAACTTATCTTCAATAATCTTACCTCCATCAAGATTATATGTAACAGCTTTAAGTCCGTTTAGGCTCTCACCATACGAACTTGAACCGTCATAAAGTCTTACTAGTCTTGTTGCATAATCAAATCCTTCTTTATTATAAATTTTAATACGTTCTTGAATTTCATTCTTTTGAATAAATCCTTTGCCTTGTATATACTCAAAACTAATTTGCTGTTTTTTATATAAAACAGTTGCATTTGCTTCAGGATAATCTGGATTAGTCTTTTCAAGAAGTTCTTCTTCGCTAACTTTACCAAATTTATAGTTTTGACTAATTGCAATTTGTGCAATACATAAGAAGGTAATAAAAACTAGTTTTTTCATATTGATTAGGATTTTGATTTAAGCACTATTTTAGATTTGTCATGTTTAACAACTTCCAAATTAAAAGCTCGGTAATTTTCATACTCTTCTTTTGGATAGTTGCCTTTATGGATTATAAATTTTCGTTTATATATTAGTTTATTATCATCTGTTTTAGTTAAAGATGCTTCATACTCTCCAAATTTATTTTTTATTGATATAGGCTCCATAAGCGCCTCGAACTCAAGAGAACTTGGTATATTTATCTCATAACTATCTATATCAGTAAATCCTCTATCTATCTCAAAAGGGAGTTTTCTGTTGGAATACCTGTTGGGTGCATTTTCTAATCTATTAAAAAGATTAGGTTGTAGTAATAATCTATCACCTGTTTTAGCAGCATATCGTTCTGCTGCAACATTAAAAGTCTCGGTAAACTCTATTTTATCTTTATCATTATTGTAAGTCACAGAACTAATATCTAATGCATTTATATAACTCCAATATTTTTTAAAATATAATTTTTGATCTTTTTCTGTTTGGTTTTGAATTCCTTCATGTTGTCCGTATTGTGTTCCATAGGACTTTGTGATAATATCAGCCTTGATATTCCCTTGCTCGTCTAAAACTATTACTGCATTAGACGTTAATAAATTCTCTTCGGTAGAATATACTTTAGTGTGTACAATTTTACCTCCTTCTGGTGTTATAATTAGAGCATCTCTATCATCAGTAAAATTCGCATTGTAACCAAAAGGTGATGTCTGACTTGTACACTCCAACCATAAATAATCAGATTCATTTGGCACGCAAAGAATAACATGATTACCTTGTACAGAAGAGAACGAATCATCTATATGCCTTACATCTCTTCCTCCATAAATAACAGTGTAAAAATTTTCGACACCTATCTCGTCCAACATTGCCTTAGTATAATTTGTTAACCCTTTGCAATCGCCATAGCCTAACCTATCTACATCGCTAGCTAACATTGGTTTCCAGCCACCAATTCCAACTTGTACACTAATATACCTGGTTTTATTTTGCATGTACTCGTAAACAATTTTTGCCTTCTCCAGATTGGTTTTAGCATTTGCTGTTAGTGATCTAATTTCATCTCTAACCTGTTGTGGTAAAATTTGTGTATCTCGGATCAATTTATCATTCATCCATTTTCCAAAATCAGCCCAGTTATTATTAACCCCTTTTACGCCCTCCATATCAAATTCTGTTAATGATGCTTTTAAATCTGGAGCGAAGGAATTGAATGGTGGACTGTATGACTCTGGTTTAATAGCCAATAAATTTTTAGCAGAATAATGAAAATCACTATACTTTTCAATTTGATACTCATCAAAATTTGAGGTTTTAATTTTAATCTCAATTCCTGAATTATTAATTATCTTGTAGTTAACATTCTGAGAACTTGTATAAAATCCTTCAATTGGCCTCCATCCAGGTAAAAAAGCAGTAGAAGTGTATTCAACTTCAGTTTCAAATAAAACTGTGTATGGGTAATCTGTTGGAGTATAGTTTAAATATTTTACACGACTGTCCGAATATAATGTTCCTCCATCTACTGCACTTACATCTTCAAAATCTCCTTTTTTAATTTTTTTTATTTCATCACCTCTTGAATTGTAAATTTTAACTTCAAGTTTTTTAATATTAGTGTTTTTATCATAACCCATATATGCACCATGCTTAGAATCACCTGATGAATTTAAAATGGTTACTATTCTTTTATTAGTATAGACCATTTTATTGTAGGCTTTTACATCAATATGTGTATCCTCAAGCCTAATTATAGCATTTGCATTTTCTTTTAAATCTGAAGGAATTGTATATGATTGAAATAATTTTTCATCTTGAGCCATAACTGGCAATGAAACAATTACAAACCACAAGAGTAGGAGAAACCTTGTTCGCATTTTAGAGAGTTTAGGAAATTAAAAATAGGATTATTTAAATAAGAAAAAAAAAAAATGAGAAAAATATTACATTATTCTCTATTTTTTGTGTCAATGATAATTGTTATTGGACCATCGTTTAACAACTCTACTTTCATATCTGCACCAAATTGACCTGTTTGCACTATTTTATTAAGGTCTTTTTCTAATTGATTTACAAAAGATTTGTAAAGCGGAATAGCAACTTCAGGCTTAGCTGCTTTTATATAACTTGGTCTGTTTCCTTTTTTAGTGCTTGCATGAAGGGTAAATTGACTAACTACTATTACGTTACCGTTTACATCAATAATTGAACGATTCATCACATCATTTTCATCTCCAAAAACACGAAGGTTTGTTACTTTGTTTGAGAGCCAAATAATATCTTCCTGAGTATCTTCATCAACAATACCTAGTAAAATAAGTAGCCCATTGTTAATTGAAGCTACAATTTCTCCTTCAATAGTAACACTAGCTTTAGCAACTCTTTGGATAACAGCCTTCATAATAATTTACTCTTTCATCCATTCTTCAGTTCGGTAATGCTCATCATCTCCTTCAAGAATTTGTAAATAACTTCTATATCTTGAAAATGCAACTTCATTTTTTTCTAAAGCTTCTTTTACTGCACATTTTGGTTCTTCAACATGCAAACAGTTATTAAATTTACAGTCTTGCTTTAAAGCAAAAAACTCTGGAAAATAATCACCAACTTCTTCTTTATCCATATCAACTACTCCAAAACCTTTAATTCCTGGTGTATCAATAATTTTAGCTCCAAAATTTAAATCGAACATTTCAGCAAACGTAGTTGTATGCTGACCTTGCATATGCTGCGTTGAAATTTCTTTAGTTTTTAAATCTAAATCAGGTTCAATAACATTAACTAATGTTGATTTACCTACACCTGAATGACCTGCGAACATGCTTACTTTATCTTTCATTAAAGATTTTACTTTATCTACATTTTTACCTGTTGCTGCTGAAACACCAATACACTCGTAACCAATTTTTCTATATACAGAAGCTAAATATTTAACTTCTAAAAGTGTCTCGTCGTCATAAGCATCTACTTTATTAAATAGTAAAATAGTTTTTATACCATAAGCTTGTGTTGTTACTAAAAAGCGATCTATAAAACTAGTTAAGGTTGGTGGATTATTGATAGTTATAAGCAAAAATACTTGATCTATATTAGATGCTATTATATGCGTTTGCTTTGAGAGGTTTACCGATTTTCTTACAATATAGTTTACCCGATCATGTATAGTATGAATAACTCCTGTAGTAACATTGTCAAGTGTCTCAATATCAAAATCGACCACATCACCAACAGCAATTGGATTGGTGCTTTTAATACCCTTTATTCTGAATTTACCTTTTATTCGGCATTCATAAACTACACCAAGATCATTTTTTACGGTGTACCAGCTTCCTGTTGATTTATATACTATTCCTGTCATTCGACACAAAGATGTGAATTATTAGACTGTAATACAACAAAAAAGACTGCCAAAAGGCAGCCTTTAAAAATGTATAGTTATATTTTCTAATCAATTATCATTCTCCCTAATTTATCTTCAGATCTTCTTGAAGAGTAAATAATATACTCACTAGGCGTTTTTCTTAAAAAAACTCCTGGTCTTAATATTAACTGATCTTTAATTAATTCTTCTGGATCAATCCTATTGATATCTCCATTTTCCATATTAAAAACAAAAGCAGTAGGTATAGCCTTATTGTAATTACCTAACGATTTAATTTCTTCAATATCTGTAACACCCATATTCTTCTCATTGTCATTAAAAACAACTGTTAGCTGTCCCTTTTCATAAATTGGCATAGCACCTAAATACTCTGGTCCTTTGCCTAAAACAGCCAAAGGAACAAAGACACCTACACCAACAGTTAACTGCGAATCTCCTGCAAAGCCGTAAACTCCAATTGACATTGTTGTAAAACTTGCTTTTTGCTCTTTTGCTATAACATTAGACCATTTTACTGAACCATCGGCATTTAATGACATTACTATAATTTCGTTAGTAATAAAAGTAATTGGTGTAAAGCTTATTCCTACTCCTGCGAAGCCAATTCCTTGTGAGTTACCTATAATTGCTTGTCTGTATTCGGCAAGAAAAATTAATCCTCCATCTTCCTTTTCAACCAAACTATGTGTTGAGTAATATGGTTTTACATCTTTCCCTTTTTTTGCTCTACGTTCTCCTATTAACTTAACTTTTGTTTCGTAATCAAATTCATTGAATTTTAAATTTGTTACTGCTTTTGTCTGTATATCTACTGTTCCAGAATATACTCCTTTTAATTCTTTATTTGCCTTCCCGTTTTCTCTTACACTAGAATAAAAACCAACTAAGTTTAAAGTCTTATTTTGTGTAATAAGCATTTCACAATTAATAACTTCTTTATCTATAAAGTCTATATTTATAACTTCTTTTGCGTACTTATTAGAACGCTTAAACATATGAACTTCAAATTTTTCGTTATTCTTTTTTTCTTTTCTATCTCTGTAGCTTTCATTAATGACTAGAAAAATATCATCATCATAACTGACATCAAAATCTGAAATTGTAAATTCTAAATCTTTTCTATCAGTAAATGGTACTTTTTCTAAATGCTCTGTTACAATACCTAAATTCTCATCAATAAGTTTAATTTCGTATTGTATTACTTCTTCTTTATCAAAAAGCGCAGCGTGCATTATTAACAGCCTGTCTCCTGCTGGAGATTCTTTAAAATAAAAAGCTCCTTTTTCTCTATTTTTAGTTACCTCAGTAGAGAATAGTTTCTTTTTGTTTGTGGTAAGTTTTCCGTCTTCAGCTACCTCAACTGCTAAAAGGTTTGATATTTTATTTTTCTTATCGTATACACTTCCTAGAATATAAATTCTATTATTAATAACAGATATTTCTTCAAAATCTGGTTCATCATCGTTAAACTCAGGCATTTCAATTTCGTTTGTTGAAATTAAAGCCATATCGCTAGAGTTAAATACTTTTATAAAGTATTTTTTCCCTTTGGTTGCTAAAGTGTAAATTTTGTTATTGGTTTCGCCAGCAATCCTGACAATTTTTTCGCTATCTGCCTCAATCTCTTTCCCATGAGTAATTGTAATAGGACCGAGTTTTCCTTGCGCAAATAGTGTTGATGACATTGTAGTTATCATCAACATAAGCGTGATTTTTTTAATCATAAGTAGTAAAAGTTCTTGTTGTTGATCTAGAAGGTTTTTCCTTCAAGAGTTTCAAAAATAAACCTTTTATATTACTATGCAACTTGTTAATATTTTTATAATGAATTGAATATTTATTTATCTTCGACTTAAAAACTTAAAAATCAACAACATGAAAAAATTAGTATTACTATTAGCGTTAGTTTTAATGCTATGCATTGATGTAGCTGCACAAGTAGAATATAAGGTTATTACTAGTGTAGAATCGATAGTGTCTAGTGGTTTAGGTCGCTCTCGAATTGTATCAGCTTCTGAAGATAGAAATTATAAAGATTTTACTTCAAGTCGTTCTGATGAAGACGATGAACGTAATAAATCTGACAGAGGCGAAATACGTGTTAAGAATTTTGAAGAAACCAAATTATTGAACTTTTTCAATTTAGGAGGTATTCGTTTTCAAAATATTGCTGCAAATGATGCTGTAGTGACTTCAAAAATTAACACAATGGTTGAAGAAGGTTGGGAACTAGCCTTTGTAACCAGTGCTGTTGAAAGTGATGGTGGCAAAGATGATGGACAAGGAATTTTTATTACGCGTTATATTTTTAAACGTCAGAAATCGCAGAATTAAATTTAAAAAGCCTCACACTTGTGAGGCTTTTTTTGTTATCCATTAATAATTTTTTCCTGATGATTTATCGATTCTTGGTGAATAGCTTTAAATACTCTTAAAATAAATTCTTCACTAAGATTTTTCTCTTCGCCTTGTAAAATCATTTTACCCAAAATCTCGTTCCAACGTTTTGTTTGTAATACAGCAACGTTTTTCGATTTTTTCAACGCTCCTATTTCATCAGCAACTTTCATACGTTTGCCTAACATATCTATTAACTGGTGGTCAATAACATCTATTTGAGTACGCAACGTGTTAAGTTTGTTTTTAAAGTCTGCTGCATCATCTGTTACTTTTCTAATGCGTAAATCTTTGGTAAATTGAATCAAGGTATCTGGCGTAATTTGCTGAGCAGCATCACTCCAAGAATTATCTGGATCGTAATGCGTTTCTACCATCAATCCATCATAATTTAAATCTAGAGCTGTTTGGCAAAGTTCAAACAAAATATCTCTTCGTCCTGCAATATGTGAAGGGTCTAAAATTAGTGGTAAATCTGGAAAACGATTTTGTAAATCGACTGCTATTTGCCACTCAGGATTGTTTCTATAACGTGTTTTTTCGTAAGTTGAAAACCCTCTGTGAATAACTCCTAAATTTTTAACGTTAGCTGTGTAAAAACGCTCAACTGCTCCTAACCACAACGATAAATCTGGGTTTACTGGATTTTTAATTAGTACAGGTTTATCAGTCCCTTTTAAAGCTTCTGCAATTTCTTGAACAATAAATGGACTAACAGTAGTACGTGCTCCAATCCACAATATATCAACATCGTGTTGTAATGCTAAATCAACATGATTAGCATTAGCCACTTCTGTTGTAATTAACATTCCTGTTTCTTGTTTTGCTTTTTGTAACCATTTAAGGCCTAAAGCTCCTACGCCTTCAAAATTTCCTGGTCTAGTACGAGGTTTCCAAATTCCAGCTCTTAATACAGTAGCATCACTATCTTTTAATTGATGGGCTATTTTTAATACTTGTGCTTCTGTTTCTGCACTACAAGGACCTGCAATAACCAAAGGATGGTCTAATCCGAAATTATCTATCCACGTTCTTAATTCTTTTTTGTTTTCCATAATTTTTCTTTTAAGCAATTCCTTCTAAAATGTCTTTGATATGATTTGTGTTTTTCATTTCGTTATAAATAGTTTCAAAATCATCACTTTTCATCATATCTTTAAAATGTGTGAGATTGATAATATATTCTTCCAAAGTTTCAATAACATTGGTTTTATTTTGTTTAAAAATTGGTGTCCACATATCTGGTGAACTTTTCGCTAATCTTACTGTTGAAGCAAATCCACTTCCTGCCATATCAAAAATATCGCGTTCGTTTTTTTCTTTTTCAATTACTGTTTTACCTAACATAAATGAACTTATGTGTGATAAATGTGATACGTAAGCTATGTGTTTATCATGAGCTTCAGGATTCATATATCGTATACGCATTCCTAAGTCTGAAAACAATTGCAAAGCTTTCTCCTGAAGCTTAAATGTTGTTTTTTCAACCTCGCAAATAATATTGGTTTTATGTTTGTACAAGTCGTTAATTGCTGCTTTAGGTCCAGAAAATTCTGTTCCAGCAATAGGATGCGTTGCTAAAAAATTGCGTCGTCTTGAATGATGTTCAACAGCTTCGCATACAGGTTTTTTTGTTGACCCAACATCTATCACCAAAGTCGTGTCTGAAATTACGTCTAAGACCTTTGGTAATTCTCTTACTGCTGCATCTACAGGAATTGAAAGAATAACCATATCTGCATGTTGCAAATCATTATATGTAGCCTTAGCATCAATAACATTTAATGCTATGGCATCTTCTAGATGAGTTTCATTATTATCAATACCAAAAACTTTTACATTTGGATATTTACTTTTAACATCTAATGCTAAGCTTCCTCCAATTAATCCAACTCCTATTATGTATATATTTTTCATTTTATTCTTGCTAAAGCTTCTTCCAAGTCTTCAGTAGATGCACACAACGAAAAACGTATGTATCCTTCACCATTACTACCAAATATTGTCCCTGGAGCTATAAAAATTGATTTTTCTTTTAGTATTAAATCGATGTACTCTTCGGCTTTTAAATACTCTGGCAATTTTGCCCAAACAAATAATCCTGCTGCTTGCGTATCGTAAGTACAGTTTAAAGCTTCAGCCAATTGCCATACAATTTTTCTGCGTTGTTCATAAACACTTTTCATACTTAAATACCACATTTTAGAGCAATTTAAAGCTTCAACAGCTCCTTTTTGTATGCCATAAAACATACCTGAATCCATATTGCTTTTTACTTTTAAAATAGCATCTATATATTCAGATTTTCCTAATACCATACCAACTCTCCAACCAGCCATATTAAATGTTTTACTTAGAGAGTTTAACTCTAAACACACATCTTTTGCACCTACATATTTTAATATACTTCGCGGAAAATCATTCAATATAAAACTATAAGGATTGTCATTTACCACTAATATATTGTTGCGTTTTGCAAACTTTATGATGTCTTCAAATAACTTATTTGATGCTGTAGCTCCTGTTGGCATGTGTGGATAATTAACCCACATTAATTTTACTTTACTTAAATCTGTTTTTTCTAAGGCAAATAAATCTGGCTCGTAATGATTTTTTTCTAATAAATCATAATATCTCGGCTTTGCTCCTAACAGCTTTGTTACAGATGCATAAGTTGGGTATCCAGGATTTGGAATTAACACTTCGTCTCCTTCATTTAAAAATGCCATAGAAATATGCATAATACCTTCTTTGCTTCCCATTAAAGGCAATATTTCTGTTTGATAACTCAATGACACACCAAACTGCTCTTTATAAAAATCAGCCATGGCTTCTCTTAATTCTGGCAAGCCTTGATAACTTTGATATTTATGAGCGTAGTCATCTTCCAAACTATCCATCATAGCTCCAATAACACTATGTGGTGGCTTTAGATCTGGACTACCAATTCCTAAATTTATTATTGGCTTTCCGTGAGCTTTCATCAAATTAACTTCTTTCAGTTTTTTTGAAAAGTAGTATTCTTCAACGTTGTCTAATTTATTGGATGGTTGAATCATAATTTTGCGTTTTTATATTCTCCTAATACTTTAAAGTCTTGAGCCATAATTTGCATTATAGATTTTGCTTTATTGTAATCTTTATATGTTTCAAAAGTAACATCCACAAAAAAAGCATATTTCCATGGTGTTTCAATTTTTGGTAAGGATTGTATCTTGGTTAAATTTAGTTTACAATCACTTAATACATTTAAAATCGTAGCTAAGCTACCACGTTTATGTTCTAATTCAAATTTTAATGAGGCCTTATTAATTTCATTTTCTGGAATTTCAGAGTTTGATGTTTTTACTATCACAAATCGTGTTTCGTTATGCTTTATTGTTTGAATGCTATGTGCAATAATTTGCAACTCAAACAACTCTGAAGCTAATGTGCTTGCAATGGCTGCTACATGCTTTAATTGTTGCTTATTAATACGTTGAGCAACCTCAGCAGTATCTTTATCTTCGATAAGCTTAATGTGAGGATGGTTTTTAAAAAACTCTTTACATTGCAACAGTGCCATTGGATGCGAATACACTTCTTTTATATCTTCAATGTTTTGATTTGGCAATGCCATTAAGTGATGTTGAATGTCTAAATAGTGTTCTCCAATTATATGTAACTCATTATTATCTATCAATGCATAATTAGGAATTATTGATCCTACTATAGAATTTTCAATAGCCATAATAACTGCATCACTTTTTTTATGCATCAAACTATCTACTGCATTATCAAACGATAAACATTCGTTAACAACAATAGCTTCATTAAAATACTGCTGTGACACAATATGATGAAACGACCCTTTAATTCCTTGTATAGCTACAGATTTTATCATACAAAAAAGTCCCGATTTTCATCGAGACTTATATTTAATTTATAGTTTATAAATTATACATACAACGTCTCGTTTCTTTTGTTAAAAAAGAAATAGTTCCAGTTGTAATAAGTATAAGTTGTTGTTTTCATAATTATAATAGCTAAAGTAACTAATAAATTGAAAAAACAAAATGTTTTTTAAAATCTTTTGGCAATATAACGTTTGCGAGGTGCGTTGGGATTAGCAAAATGATTATTTTTGAATAAATATTTACTCTATGTCTATTGAAGTTGAAAATCTATCTAAAGTTTATGGCGAGCAAAATGCTTTAAATAATATCTCATTTAAGATTAATAAAGGTGAAGTTGTTGGTTTTTTAGGGCCAAATGGCGCAGGAAAATCTACTATGATGAAGATTTTAACTACATATATTGATGCTACTGATGGTCTTGCAAAAGTAAATGATTGTGATGTTAAAAGTGACGCACTTAATGTACAAAAGCAAGTTGGCTATTTACCAGAACACAACCCTTTATATTTAGAAATGTATGTTAGAGAATACTTAAATTTTAATGCAGGTGTTTATAAAGTAAGTAAAGAAAGAATTGAAGATGTTATTGAGCTTACTGGATTAACTCCAGAATCGCACAAAAAAATTGGGCAACTTTCTAAAGGTTACAGACAACGTGTTGGACTTGCAAATGCTTTATTACATAATCCTGATGTATTAATTTTAGATGAACCAACTACTGGTTTAGACCCAAACCAATTGGTTGATATAAGACAACTTATTAAAAGTTTGGGTAAAAACAAAACGGTGTTTTTGTCTACTCATATTATGCAAGAAGTTGAAGCTATTTGTGATAGAGTAATTATTATAAATAAAGGCAAAATTGTTGCAGACAAAAAACTTAAAGATTTAAAAGCAGACCAAGTTCAAATTATTGAAGTTGAGTTTGATTATCGAGTTGAAGATGTGCTTTTAAATAAACTCAAGCATGTATCGCTAGTTAGCAACACTCACGATTTTACTTATGAACTTACTTTTTCTACTAAAGAAGATATGCGCTCTGTAGTATTTGATTTTGCTCACGATAATGGATTAAAAATTCTTCAGCTTAACCAGAAGAATATGAACTTAGAAAGTTTATTTAGAGAGCTAACCTCTAATTAATCCTGAAAAATAAGTCGACCTGTATAAAGTTCCTGAACACTTACAACTGGAGGTTCATTTAATGAAATAACATCTCCTGTACTTCTAATTTCTCCTATTAATGATTGCTGTGGGTTTATAATCATATCATTACTACTGCGATGAAAAATTTCAACGTTTTGGGCTATCAGATTTGCACCTTCAAAACGAGCATCTCCAGAATAAAATCCAATAAATAAATTATTAGTAGTACCACTTATAAACATACTGGATAAATTATTGGTTATAGTAGTAAGCGAATTGCAGTTTACTTGTACATTAAAATTGCCATCTGTATGATAAGCCTCTTCAGCATTATAGTTTTCAGCAATTAGTACAAGTGAAGTGTAATTTAACATTCCATTGCTACTCACAGTTAAACCAGAACTATTACGAATTTCAATGAGATTTGGTGAACTTACATATATTTTAGTAATTCCATAATCTCGGGTTAAATTACAACCATTTTCGTTTTTTAAAATTAATCGACCGCCTTCAACAGATATTTTAATATCATTCATTAAATATTCACCTGTTTCTACTCTAACGCTTTGATTTACATCATCAGTAACAATTAGTTCAATACGCTCAAAAACTGTAATTTTATCAAAAGTATCTACAGTAAATTCTTGTTGTATGATATCGCCTGCGTTTTGAAAACAATCAGGTACATTCTCGCCATTACAAGCAAGCAATAGTATAAAGGTTGTTATGTAAGCAATTTTTTTCATAATCTAACTCCTATTCCAAATTCGACTGCTTCAGCTTTAGCACCATGTGATTTTAAGGTTATAGCTCCAAAAAATTTATCGCCAAAATAACGCTTCAACCCAATTCTGTTATATACTCTTCCTTCAAAATCATAAGGATAATACACATAATAACCCAATTGAGTTTCAAAAGACATTTTATTAATAAACAATTCGTGACCCACAAAAACACCAACGCGCTTCCAATCTTCATCTCCACTTATATTAAATTCTGGGAAAGCAACTGAATAAAAATAAATCAATTCTTTTAAAAACTCTGAAAAGAAAACATCTGTACCAACCTGTATAGCGCTTTTTCTATTCAACCGTTTATCAGCATATGCAGAGACAATGTAAAACGGAAACTGCCCTGTATTTATCACATCGCTTTCGTTGATTCCGCTTCTGAAGGCAAAATTATATTTTATCTTTTCGGTAAATTTTTTCTTTTCTGATGGAATATATTCTGGTTGTTCGTCATAATCCAACAAATAATTAGCTCCAATATTAAAGGCAAAAGTATTTGTTGAAGTATTAGGTGCTTTAACATTAGCGTTTGAATAATGTATTATAGAAACTCCTGCCTGTAATCCAATACCTTTAAATACATTCTCCTTTTTATAATTTAGCATTATATAAGTTGTACTTAACAAGTCTGAACCATAAGCATTATTGTCATAATTATTCTCTTTGTCGTAAGGGTTAGTTGTGTATGCTAAACCTTGACCAATACGAAACATTAAATTTCTTTTTAAAAAGTAAAAATTATAATGAGCATATAAACTGTGGTTTTCACCAAGATGCTCATTTTTCATATTCTGATAGATATATGAAAATCCCCAATCAGGATAGTTGTATAGCCCTTCCCACTCTTTAAAACCAAAGGTTTTTTTGTTGAAACTTAAAATTAACCCTGTTGGATGGTCTGTAATTAAATGAGATATATCTGGATTATGCTCTAGAATAGTTCCGTAAAAGTAATTAGCATCTAATGTAAATAAATCTGGATCTTCCTGAGAAAGTGCAAGACCACTAATTAGACATAAAATACATGCAAAAAATTGCTTCATTTAATTAAGTTATGAAGCAAAAATAACAGAATAATTAAGATACTTTACTACAACAAGAAGTATATTCTTATTTTAATTTTTGAAGTGCTTGTTCTAATAATTCAAAAATAGTAGAGATATCTTCTTTTCTGGCAGTACCTACTGATAATCTAAACCAATTTGAATCTGTAGATGTACCAAAAGCATAAAAAGGAACTAATGCCAATTTAGCCTCTTTAAGCAAATAACTAGTAACTTCTTGAATGGTGTTTAATGTTTCACCATTAGCAGTAGTTTTTCCAATTAAATTAAATTGAACTGTTAAATATAATGCTGCTTCTGGCTGAATTGCTCTAACTGGAAAACCTTTAGTTTGCAGGTTTTGAAATCCATCATAAAAAGCTACAAGTCTATAATTAAGTTCTTCTTTAATATGATGAATGTAATTTGAAACTACTTCAGTCTGATTTAAATATTTTGCTGTTGCTACTTGCTCTGCCTTTGGTGCCCATGCTCCAATATGACCCAAAATAGCTTTCATTTTATTAATAATATGTAAAGGACCAAAAGCCCAACCAACTCTAACTCCTGTTGCTGCAAAAGCCTTAGAAATACCATCTACAAAAATTGTATAATCTCTCATTTCTGGCAATAACGACACTGGATTGTAATGTACTGTTTCACCATATGTTAGCTGCCAGTAAATTTGGTCATATAACACATAAAGCGGCTTAATATTTTGTGCCTTTCTTCTTCTATTTTCTTCAATAACAAGTTGAGATATTTCTAATAATGTTTCTTTATCAAATGTTGTTCCTGTTGGGTTTAGTGGAGAACATAAAGCTATTAGATTAACGTTTTTAACATGAGGTTTTAAAGCCTCTGCTGTAGGCATAAATTTATTTTCTGGAAGCGTTTCAACTATAACAGAATTATTACGTGCTAAATATGTATACGCATCATTGTTCCAAGAAGGCACAGGATACAAAACAGTATCGTCTATATCTAAAATAGTTTGATAAATAGCGTAAATTAAAGGACGAGCTCCACCAGAAATTAACACCTCATTTGCATCATATTCTAACTTTAAATGCTTTAATAAATATTCTGAAACTGTTTTTCTTAATGGCTCAACACCATTTGCTGCTGGATAATTAGTTTGATTATCATTATATGCATCAACTATAGCTTTTTTTAATTCATCTGGAATAGGAAAAATATTAGAATCGAAATCTCCTATTGTTTGATTATAGATAACTTCTCCTTGTGCTTTTAAAGCATTTACTTCTCCAGCTATTTTTATAATTTCAGAACCTTTTAATCCTTCTGCTAGTTTTGATGTGTTCATTACGATATCGTTATAGTTTTGCAAAAGTAAGGTTTAAAAATCTATTTTTAAAAGCTGTATATTTTTTTGTTAAAACACTTTTGAAGCAATTGTTTTTATATTATCACTTTTTCCCATAGAATAGTAATGCAGAACAGGAATTCCAGCTTTTTGTAACTCTTTTGATTGTGCAATACACCAATCAATTCCTACTTGTCTAACCTGATCATTGTCTTTACATTTTACAACTTCTATAATAAGTTCTTCAGGCAAATCGACATGAAAGCGATGCGGAATTAAATTTAATTGCTTTTTTGTAGCAATTGGTTTTAGTCCTGGTATAATTGGGACTGTTATTCCTTCTTTCCTGCATTTAGCAACAAAATCGAAATACTTTTTATTATCGAAAAACATTTGAGTAACTATGTATTCGGCTCCATTTTTTATTTTCTTTTTCAAAAAATGTATATCGCTATCTAAACTTGGTGCTTCCATGTGCTTTTCTGGGTATGCAGCTACACCAACACAAAAATTTGTTTTAGATGAGTTTTGAAGCTCTTCGTCTAAATAGTTCCCTTTATTTAATTCTTGAATTTGTGCAACAAGTTCGTTTGCATAAACATGTCCTTCTTTTTCAGGTTTAAAGTACGTTTCAGTTTTTACAGCATCGCCTCGCAAAGCCATTACATTGTTTATACCTAAAAAATCTAAATCTATTAAAAAATTCTCTGTATCTTCTTTGGTAAATCCACCACACAAAATATGTGGAATTGCATCTACATTATATTTGTTCTGTATTGCTGCACAAATACCAACTGTTCCTGGTCGTTTTTTTACTACTTGCTTTTTTAATAACCCATTTTCTAGTTCTTTATATATGTATTCTTCACGATGGTAAGTCACATCTATAAATGGAGGTTCAAACTCCATTAAAGGATCAATACTATCAAAAACAGATTGAATGTGTTGCCCTTTTAAAGGTGGTAAGATTTCAAATGAAAATTGAGTATTTCCATTTGCTTTTTTTATGTGTTCGGTTACTTTCATAGTTCTGTTGCTAAATTAGGGTTGAGCCATTTTATGGCTTCTTCATTTGAAATACTTCTACGCTTCGCATAATCCTCTAGTTGATCTTCAGTTATTTTACCAAGTCCGAAATATTTAGCTTCTGGATTGGCAAAATAATAACCACTTACACTAGCTGCTGGCCACATAGCTAAGCTTTCTGTTAGCTCAACACCTATGTTTTCTTTCACATTTAGCAGTTTCCAAATGGTTGTTTTTTCAAGATGGTCTGGACATGCTGGATAACCAGGCGCAGGACGAATACCTTTATAATTTTCTTTGATTAACTCTTCATTTGTTAAACTTTCATTTTGTGCATAGCTCCAATGATTAACACGAACTTCTTTATGCAAATACTCTGCAAATGCTTCAGCTAGCCGATCTGCTAATGCTTTTATCATTATTGAATTATAATCATCATGATTTGCTTCAAATTGCTTTGCTAATTCTTCTGTTCCAAAACCAGTAGATACACAAAATGCTCCAACATAATCTTGTTTCCCTGAAGATTTTGGAGCTATAAAATCTGCTAATGCGATGTTTGGAATGCCTTCTCTTTTTTTAGATTGCTGACGAAGGGTTAGGAATTTATATTCTATTTTTCCTTCTTCATTATAAATTTCGATATCATCATCATTGATTGTGTTAGCAGGAAACAAACCGAATACTGCTTTTGCTTTTAATAACTTCTCATCAAAAATTCGCTTAAGTAATGCTTTTGCATCAGTAAATAGTTCTTTGGCTTGTGCTCCAACAACATCATCTGTTAGAATATCAGGATATCGACCATGTAAATCCCAGCTTCTAAAAAATGGCGACCAATCAATATAACCTTCTAGCTTTTTTATGTCAAAAGCTTCAATTACCTGAATTCCTAATTGTTTTGGTTTTATAATTTCTGAAGTATTCCAATCAATCTGTAGCTTATTTTTTCTTGCTTCAGCAATAGATACATATTCTTTTTCCTTAGTTCGATTAAGAAATTGCTCTCTAAACTTATCGTATTCTTCTCTAATCTGTTCTTTAAATACTTTATTGTCTTGCTGCAATAAATTTCCAACTACTGTAACAGCCCTTGAAGCATCATTTATATGAACAACTGTATGATTATAATGAGGCGCAATTTTTACTGAAGTATGTGCTCTAGATGTTGTTGCACCACCTATAATTAATGGAATATTTAGATTTTTCTTTTCCATTTCTTTTGACACATAAACCATTTCATCTAAAGACGGTGTTATCAATCCGCTTAAACCTATAATATCTACATTCTCTCTAATAGCAGTTTCAATAATTTTTTCAGGCGGCACCATTACTCCTAAATCAACAATTTCGTAGTTATTACATCCTAAAACAACACTCACAATATTTTTTCCTATATCGTGTACATCGCCTTTAACGGTTGCCATTAAAATTTTTCCGGCAAACTCTTGCTTTCCATCTTTTTCTGCTTCAATAAATGGCTGTAAGTAAGCAACAGCTTTTTTCATTACACGAGCCGATTTAACCACTTGAGGTAAGAACATTTTTCCACTTCCAAACAAATCGCCAACGACATTCATTCCAATCATTAAATGGCCTTCAATAACTTCAATTGGGCGTGAAACACTTTTACGAGCTTCTTCAACGTCTTCAATAATAAAAGCATCAATACCTTTTACTAAAGCGTGAGTAATTCTATTTTGTAAAGGTTCATTTCGCCATTCTAAAATTGTGACTTCGGCTTCCTTTTTATTGCCTTTTACTGTTTCTGCATAATCAAGCAAACGCTCTGTAGCATCATCTCTTCTATCAAAAAACACGTCTTCAACAAGCTCTAAAAGTTCAGGATTAATTTCATCATACACTTCTAACATAGCAGGATTTACAATACCTAAATTCATTCCATGCTGAATAGCATGATATAGAAACGAGGCATGCATTGCTTCGCGTACAGTATCATTTCCTCTAAACGAAAATGACACATTACTCACACCACCAGACACATTTGCATAAGGTAAATTTTCACGAATCCATTTTGTAGCATTAAAAAAATCTAATGCGTTTTTTCGATGCTCTTCCATTCCTGTTGCTACAGGGAAAATATTAGGATCGAAAATAATATCTTGAGGTTGGAATTTTACTTTATCTACTAAAATGTCATAAGATCGTTTACAAATCTCTATTCTTCGCTCATAAGTATCAGCTTGTCCGTTTTCATCAAATGCCATAACAATAACAGCTGCACCATAGCGCTTTACTAATTTTGCATGATGAATAAAAGCCTCTTCACCTTCTTTTAAACTTATAGAATTTACTACCGATTTACCTTGAACTACTTTTAAACCAGCCTCAATAATTTCCCATTTAGAGCTATCTATCATAATAGGAATTCGAGAAATATCTGGCTCTGATGCAATTAAATTAAGAAACTTAGTCATAGCATAAACGCCATCGAGCATGCCTTCATCCATATTAACATCAAGAATTTGTGCTCCACCATCTACTTGGTGTCTGGCAACTTCTAATGCTTCGTTATAATTTTCTTCCTTAATTAATCTTAAAAACTTACGAGAACCTGTAACATTGGTACGTTCGCCAACATTAATGAAATTGCTTTCAGGAGTTACTACTAAAGGCTCTAAACCTGATAAGGTTAAATATTTGTTTTGTTTATTCATTTTATAGTTTAGTTCTCGACTGCGCTAGAACAGACAATATTTCTAGGTTTATATTTTTTTGCAACTTCAGCAATGGCTTTTATATGCTCTGGATTTGTGCCACAACAACCACCAATAATATTAATTAATCCATCTTGTAAATACTCTTCAATAAAAGCTTGCATTTGTTTAGGAGACTGATCGTACTCACCAAAAGCATTTGGCAATCCTGCATTTGGATGTGCTGATGTATAAAATTCCGTTTCATTAGATAAGCGTTGTAAATACGGTTTTAACTGTTCGGCTCCTAGAGCGCAATTAAAGCCAACACTTAATAAAGGAATATGAGAAATAGATGCTAAAAATGCTTCTACTGTTTGCCCAGACAAAGTTCTGCCTGAAGCATCAGTTATTGTTCCAGAAACCATTATTGGGATATCGATGTTTCGCTCCTCTTTTACTTCTTCAATGGCGAACAAGCAAGCTTTTGCATTAAGTGTATCGAAAATAGTTTCTACTAAAAGTACATCTACTCCTCCATCTATTAAAGCTTCAACTTGCTGTTTGTAAGCAGCTCGCAATTCATCAAAGGTAATTGCACGATATTCTGGTCTGTTAACGTCTGGTGATAAGCTCGCAGTTCTATTTGTTGGCCCAATACTTCCTGCAACAAAACGAGGTTGGCTTGGATTTTTTTGTGTGAATTCATCTGCAACTTGCTTAGCTATTTTAGCCGATTCATAATTAAGTTCATACACTAAATCTTCCATGTTATAATCAGCCATACCTATGGTTGTACCTGAAAAAGTATTTGTCTCAACTATATCTGCACCAGCTTCAAAATACAAGCGATGCACTTCCGCAATGGCTTTAGGTTGCGTAAGTGATAACAAATCGTTATTCCCTTTTAACGATGTTGGATAATCTTTAAAACGTTCGCCACGATAATCTTCTTCAGTGAATTTATAACGTTGCAGCATGGTTCCCATTGCTCCATCGAGAACGAGAATTCTTTTTTGTATTTCTAACTTTATATCACTCATAATATTTTCTTTATTAAACATAGTTCTCGACTGCGCTCGAACAGACAATTATTAATTTAAGCTATTTGACAGTTTAATAATATCTGAAAACAATCCTCTTGCCGTAACGTCTTTTCCTGCTCCAGCACCTTGAATAACCAATGGTGATTCTTGATAAGAATTTGAATAAATTTCAAATACTGAATTGGCACCTTTTAATTGACCTATAGAAGAGTTTTTATCTTCGGAAACCAACTTAACTTCTAAAGTGTTTGTCTCTACATTCAACTCACCAACATATCGCAGCACATCGCCTTTTTTTTGTTTATTTTTTATCTCTAAAAATGGTGCATCAAATTCTTTACTTCTTGTTTTAAACTGATGTAATGTTGTTTTTCCGTTAAGTTGTTTTGGTACTAAAGACTCGATTGAAACATCATTTATTTCAGCTTTTAAATTTAGTTCTCGAGCTAATATCAATAACTTTCTTGCTACATCATTTCCTGATAAATCTTCACGAGCATCAGGTTCGGTTAAACCTAAAGTTGTAGCTTGGTTTAACACTTTAGAAAATGGGACATCATTAGAGGAAAATTCATTAAATATATAACTTAACGAACCCGAAAAGACACCTCTAATTTTTTGAATTTGTTCACCAGAATCATATAATCTTTTAACGGTTTCAATAATTGGCAAACCTGCACCAACATTAGTTTCGTAAAGAAAAGACTTGTTGCACTTTTTTAAAGTTAATCGTAACTGGTTATAAAACTCATAACTTAAAGTATTGGCAACTTTATTAGCTGAAATAATATGAAAACCATTTTGAATTAATGGTATATAATTTTCCACAAAATCTTTACTAGCAGTTGCATCAATAGCTACTAGATTTTTAAGATCATACTTATTAACAAAAGCTATTATTTCTTCAATTTTATATGGTACAGAAAAAGTATCAAAATCACATTCCCAAGTATTAGAAATTCCAAATTCATTAAAAAAAGCCAATTTGGAGTTTGTGACTACAGGAATATTAATAATTAAATTCTGTTGCGCTTGTAATTTTGGTTTAGCCTGATTTATTTGATGAATCAAAGTACTTCCAACATTACCAATTCCGAAAATGATAATATTTAAAGTCTTACTGTTTGACATGGCTTATTTCTTTATGTTTATTAATTGCAGTAAACGCTTGATTTAAATCATTAATTAAATCTAGTGAATTTTCAATTCCACAAGACAAACGTATTAGTGAGTCTTTAATTCCAGATTTCAAACGTTTCTCACGAGGAATTGATGCATGTGTCATTTGTGGTGGATGACAAAGTAAGCTTTTTACACCTCCAAGGCTTTCTGCTAATTTAAAACAGCTTGTATTAGTTACAAATTGATTTGCTGCTTCTTGGGTGTCTTCCTTCAACGTAAAGGACACAATGCCTCCAAACAAGCCATTTTGTTGGCGTTTAGCAATGTTGTGGTTTTTATAACTTACTAATCCTGGAAAATACACATCTTCTACTGCGTCATGATTTACTAAAAATGCAGCAACAGCAAAAGCATTTTCGCATTGCTTTTTGAATCTAATATCTAAAGTTTCAATTCCTCGAATGGTTAAAAAACAATCCCAAGGACCAAGAATTCCTCCTGAAGCATTCTGAATAAATTTTAGTTTTTCAGACAATGCTTGTGTTTTAGTAACTACCAAACCTGCAACCAAATCTGAATGACCACCAATATATTTTGTACCACTATGAATAATGATATCTGCACCTAAAGAAATAGGTTGTTGCGCAATAGGGCTCGCAAATGTATTATCTACTACTAAAAGTGCTCCAACACTTTTTGCGATAATGGCAATGGTTTGAATATCTGAAACTTTAAGCGTTGGATTTGTTGGTGATTCAATCCATACTAATTTAGTTTTACTGCTAATTTTGTTAGCTACATTTTCTGCATCAGTAGTATCTACATAATGTACTTTAACGCCAAGTTTTTCGTAAACATGAGTAAATAAACGATAGGCTCCTCCATAAATATCATCGACCGCAATAATCTCATCTCCTGCTGATAATAACTTTAAAACGGCATCGATAGCTGCTAACCCCGTTGCAAAAGCAAAACCCGAATGACCACCTTCTAATTGTGCTACTACGTCTTCTAAAACTTTACGTGTTGGATTGTTACTTCTTGCATAATCGAAGCCTTTGTTAACTCCAGGAGCTTCCTGAATAAATGTTGATGTTTGGTACACAGGTACCGAAATTGCGCCAGTGAGAGGATCGCTTGGAATTGAATGGATAATTTTTGTTGCACTCATTTTTCTAATTTTTTTGAGTTAATAAATGATTAAAACAAAAGTCAAATGCGTCAAGTTATGACGTACCTAATAGAAAAATGTTAAAAAGAAAATTAAACACTACAGGAAGCAGTGTCGTTTTGTTATCTATCCAATTACTAATAAATGAATTAGTAATTAAGTAGAATGTAGCACCTTCTCTATTTCTAAAGGGTTGCTAAGGCTTCAGCGGGTCTAATCCCTCCACCTTTCTTGATAACATTTCAGTAAGTTTTTGAACTTTGTGAATACAAATATTGCCTCATAAAAATTTAATATCCAAACTTTTTTGAATAAAAAATAAAAATAATTTGTCATCCATTTTATTTTTTTACTTTTGCCGAAGAAAAATTAAGAGGAAAGATTTGACTGATTGCAACCTCAATAAAAAATGCTAAAGGCAGTGCAAACTACCTTCGACGCTTAACGTCAAATCTTCCATAACATACTATAAATTAAAACTATGGCGTATTTATTTACATCAGAAAGTGTATCTGAAGGACATCCAGATAAAGTAGCAGACCAAATTAGCGATGCTCTAATTGATAATTTTTTAGCTTTTGACAAAGATTCAAAAGTAGCGTGTGAAACTCTTGTAACTACTGGCCAAGTTGTACTTGCTGGAGAAGTAAAATCGAACACATATTTAGATGTTCAAAAAATTGCACGAGATACTATAAACAAAATTGGATATACAAAAAGCGAATATATGTTTGATGGTAATTCATGTGGTGTGTTTTCTGCTATACATGAACAATCTGAAGATATAAATCGTGGTGTTGATAGAGCTAGTAAAGAAGAGCAAGGTGCTGGTGACCAAGGAATGATGTTTGGTTATGCAACTCGTGAGACTGAAAATTTAATGCCATTAGCTTTGGATTTATCTCATAGAATTTTAATTGAACTAGCAGCTTTAAGAAGAGAAAATAAAGATATTACTTATTTACGTCCAGATTCAAAAAGCCAAGTTACTATTGAGTATAGTGATGATAATGTGCCTCAACGAATCGATGCTATTGTAGTATCTACACAACATGACGATTTTGATAATGATGAAGCTATGCTTGCAAAAATCAGAAAAGATATTGTTGATATTTTAATTCCAAGAGTTAAAGCTACATTACCAGAACATATTCAAGTGTTATTTAATGATGACATTACTTATCACATTAACCCAACAGGAAAATTTGTTATTGGTGGACCTCATGGAGATACAGGATTAACAGGACGTAAAATTATTGTAGACACTTATGGTGGTAAAGGCGCTCATGGCGGAGGAGCATTTTCAGGAAAAGATCCAAGTAAAGTTGATAGAAGTGCTGCATATGCTACTCGTCATATTGCTAAGAATTTAGTAGCTGCTGGATTGTGTGATGAAGTTTTGGTTCAAGTTTCTTATGCTATTGGTGTTGTAAAACCAACATCTATTTTTGTTGAGACATACGGAACTTGTCCTTTTAATTTAACAGATGGTGAAATAGCTGATAAAGTTGCTGAAATATTTGATATGAGACCAGCTGCTATTGAAGATCGTTTAAAACTACGCAACCCTATTTATAGTGAGACTGCAGCTTATGGTCATATGGGAAGACAACCTGAAACAGTTACAAAGACATTTAGCCAACCTAATGGTGGTGATATTACTTTAGAAGTGGAATTATTTACTTGGGAAAAGTTAGACTATGTAGATAAAGTGAAAACTGCATTTGGAATATAATATTTATATCTGTAGAATAAAAAAAGCCTCAACGTAAAGTTGAGGCTTCTTGTTTTTAGTTTGTTCCACCTTTACGCTCTGGAGAACGAGGTGTAGGCCAATTTTGCTGTTCACCTGTTCTTCTACTAATAGGTAATACGCTTTTTTCGTTTGATGTTTTATTATCATCTTCACAAGCCATATACACTAAAATAGCTGTTAAAATAGCATTGCTTCTAACATCATCAAATACTATTTTATCATAAGTATCTCTGTTTGTATGCCAAGTATAATTCCAATACGACCAACTTAATGAACTTAAATTAAACGCTGGTGCACCTGCTGCTACAAACGATGCGTTATCTGAACCTCCAGAACTTGGAGAACCTGGAAACTCTGTTTTAATATGTTTTGAAATATCATTTGGCACTGCTTCTAACCAACGCGTTAAATACTCATAAGAATGTAAAAATCCTGCACCTGATAAATCTACAACTCGTCCTGTACCATTATCTTGGTTAAATAGAGCCTGAATATTTTGAATGATTTCTGGGTGGTCTTCAACAAAAGCTCTTGAGCCATTTAAGCCTTGTTCTTCACTTCCCCAATGTCCTACTATAATTGTACGCTTTGGATTTGGATATACTTGCTTTAGAATACGCATAGCTTCCATCATTACTAATGTTCCTGTTCCATTATCTGTTGCTCCAGTTCCACCATCCCAAGAATCTAAATGTGCAGAAAGAATAACATATTCATCAGGTTTTTCGCTTCCTTTTATTTCTGCAATTGTGTTAAATGTTGGTGCAACTCCTAAATCTTTAGATTCGGCAACTACTTTAATTACTGGCTTACTTCCATATTCAGCAAGTCTATATAACATTGTGTAATCTTCTAACTCTAAATCTATAGTAGGTATTTTTTTTGTAGATGCACTAAAAATTTTGTTAGACCCAAATGCTTTAGACCAATAAGAAGATATAATACCTGCTGCTCCAGATTTTTCTAACATTGCTATACCTTCTTCACTAAATCCTGAACCTCTCCAATTACTATATCCTGTACGTTTTAAATTATCTCTAAATAATCCTGAAAGAGAATCACGATCTTTCTTCATTTTCGCAAAAGATTCTTCAGTTGCAAACTCTTCCCAGTTATAATCAGGACGTCCTGTAATTTGATACTCAGACACCATTACAAATTTACCTTTTACTGATTTTACCCAGTTTTTAAAATCGTCTGGACCACTAAAAGTAGGCATAACTATTACCTCTGCGGTAACGCCTTTTGGTCCTGTGCTTGGATTCCAAGCTAATTGCATACCATCTAAAGATTGTACTCTTGGGTACACCATATCTATATGTGTAATACCACGCTCCCAAGCTTTCCATTCTCCCCATTGTTCATTTTTTGCTGAAATTCCCCATTTAGCGTATTGTGCTACTGCCCAATCGTTAGCTTGTTTCATTTGAGGTGTCCCTACTAATCGTGGACCTATACCATCTAAAAGTTCGTGAGCTAAACGCTCTAGTTGTGAATTTTCTGTTGCTTCTTTTACAATACTATTTACAACTTCGTCTGTGCTTTGTGCTTGATTTTGAATTGAAAATAGCATTGCAATTGCAAGCGTTAATTTGATTGTTTTTTTCATTTATCTAACAATTTTTAAGTAGTGAATTAGGTGAAGCAAAATACAATATTTTAAAACAAAACAACTGTTAAAATTAACAGTTGTTTTGTTTTTTGCGTTAAGGATTGAGTAATTTGTTTGAGCTCTTTTCTTAGAAAAAGCGAGTTGCGAAAGCCTGCAGTTTTAAAAACTGAACGCACAACCTTTACAATTCGTAACGCAACCTAAAAGTTAAGAAACGTGGTTGTATAAAATATTCGGTTGCGCTAACAGATATATTGCTGTTAGTGCTTTGATTTTGCGATTTTGTATCTAATAAGTTAGTGGCTTTAATTTCGTATTCAAATTTTGCGTCTTTATCTTTTCTATACGATAATGATGCATCCCAAAATTCAAAACTATTTAATGTTCTGTCTTCATTACTAAACTTGTTATATGAATACTCTGTTTTAAAGGTGAACATTTTAAAAATGTAAGCATCAAACTGTATTGATGGTGCATTTGTATAGAACTTTGTTCTGCTATTACCTTGATCATTATCTTGTACTGTATAACGATATCCTAACTCTACATTTGGAGCTGTTTTGAAATTTGTACTTAATCCTGCTCTATATGTTTGCGAGTAGTTTTCGTTTACCGAGCGTTGCGTATTAATAAACTGGTTAAATTTTGAATAATTAAAATTACCATTAAGTGTTGCTCTTATTTTTCCGAAATTACGTTGAAAACGTCCATTAACACTTAGGCTCTCGTCTGCAAAATCTGAATTAAAAGGTGAGCTTACATTTACTACACTTCCTGGAGAAAATGTTGAAGTTGTTCTAATATTATCGATACTCTTATTATAGTTAATATTTGCAAACACATTAGTGTAATTAAACATATTAAAACTAAAATATGAAAGGTTTACATTGTGAGATAATGCACTTTGTAGTTCTTGATTTCCAGAAAAAATAGAATTATAATTATTAAGTACTAATCCTTTTGCTAACTGATTAACATCTGTAAATTGAGTTTGCATACGATAATTAAAAATAATTTGCTCGCTCTTTTTTAATTGAATTCTTGTATTAAAGTCTGGCAATAGTCTGAAAAAATTATCTGTATACTCTAATCCAAACTGTGTGTTTTTTGCACTATAAGCATGAGCAGATATTCCTGGTGTGAAGGTGAAAATTCCTGTTTTAAATTGATAATGTGCACCTAAATAAACATCAGAAAATGTGTATTGTGTATCATTTGTATCAAGTCCATTATTAATTGTTGGAGTTGGATTAAATGTTGAACCATTATCTAAAAACTGGAAAATTTCTGAATTAAATTTCTGATTACTTAATATAGTTCCTATAGTAAAATTGATATTACTTTTTTGGTTTAGTACATTCCAATAATCTACTTTAGCATCTAACTGATTAGATTTAACACGTTTATTTTGTGCAATATCATAACCAACTTGCATATCGTCCAATCCTAATGCATCTCCAGTATCATCATAATTGGTGTTTTCTTCAATAAAAGCATTATAAAACGGATCTTCATCTTGTATTAAATGCTGTGCTGATAATGCAAAAATATTTTTCTCGTTTAGGGTATAATAATAGTTTAAATTTTGGTTAATACTATAAGGGCTGGATTCTTCAAACTGAGTAATATTTCCAATGACAGATGATAGATAGTTTTGGTCTTGAGATTCTTTAGACATACGTCCAAGAATATCATAATCTAACTGATTATTTGTGTTTGGTTTATACTTGGCACTAAACTTCAACATTCCTAAATCACTACGTTGTGTAGTGCTGTTTTGTGTGTCTTCGTCAGGAATATTTAGGCTTTGGTCTGTATATTGTGTTGAGCGGTTTTCTTGCAACTCGGTTTTACTGCTCGAGAAAATTGCAAATCCACTAATATCTAGTGTTTGTTTTGGTGAATAGCTAAAGTTAGCTGCTGTAAACTTTGTATTTATGTCTTTAGCTCTATTATTCTGAAGTGTTAAAAACCCAAGATCATTATTACCTAAGCTTATATTGGTTCCGCTCTGAGAGCTAGGTGCTCTAAATCCGCCTGAAAAATTAAAATAGTCTCGTCGTGTAAATGCAATTTCACCAATATTATTTAAATCACCTATAAAATTAATACTATACTTTGGGCTATAATAAAACAGTTTTGGTTGTGCCAAATACAATGTCTTGTCGTCAGCTGCTCCTCCACCTGCTGTAATATTACCAAACCAAAAATTCTTTTTTCCTTCTTTTAGTTTAATATTAATAGCAATATTATCTTGGTTATTTGTCACACCACTTAACTGACCTACTTCAGAATAATTTTTTAATACCTGAACTTTATCTACTGCATTTGAAGGTATATTTTTGGTTGCTAATTTTGAATCTCCATCAAAGAAATCTTTACCATCGACCATGACTTTAGTTACTTTTTTACCTTCAATTTCGATTTCGCCATCGTCATTTACTTCAACTCCAGGTAATTTTTTTAATACATCTTCAAGTTTTCGTTCTGTTCCGTTTTTAAAAGAGTCGGCATTATAAACAATTGTATCTCCACTAATTGTTACTGGCATTTCGTAAGTAAGAGTTATTTCGTCTAACGAATTGTCTGTTTTTAAAATAAAATTCTTGTCTATATCTGCTTCTTTAGTTGAAACAGTTTCTTCAAACGTTTTCATACCAATATAGCTTACTTGAACTTTATAAGTTGAATTTTTACCTAAAGCAAGTTTAAAACGCCCTTGGTCGTTGGTTATAGCATATGACTCTAATATTTTTGATTCTTGATTTATAGCAATAACATTGGCTAGCTCTAAAGGATTGCCAATACTGTCTTTTACAACACCTTCTAATTTAATTTGAGCAAAAGATTGGCTTGCTACTAAAAGTAGCATTAGGATAGTTAGTTTTTTCATGTTTTTTGATTGATCTTAGTTTCTTCTAAAGTTACCTCTACCTCGACCACCATACATTTCTTGCATCTCTTCAATTTTCTTTTTCATGATGTCGCTATATTCTTTTTGAGTTACTTCCTTTCCTTTAGAAGGCACTTTAATTTCTTCTTTTTCTTCGGGATTGATTACAATTTTAGAACATAAAATTGTAGTTCTTCCAGACGATACTTCAAGTATTAATCCTGGAAGTCCCCAATACTCTCCTGGCCCTTGATTAATCGGTATTTGTGGTGTATACCAAGCCGTAACTATGATTTCTTTTGGTATTTCTATATCGTCCATTGGGTTATCTGAAACTTCAGCTTTTGATGAGTCTTTGGCTTTATCTCCATCTTTCTTTTCGTCATTATCTCTGTTACGTCTTCTCATATTAGTAAAATCCATTTCATCAACTTTTTTAACTGCAGTTGCCTTAAAACAGGTGTATTGACCAATTTGCTTGGTCTCACTTTCCATTTTCCAATCGAGTTTAGGTAATGAGTCTTTTACTAAAAATTGTTTTCCGAAAAACTCTTGCTCTTGCAGCATTTGAGAGCTTTTTACATTTTTATATTGAGCTCCACCAGTAAAATTACCCATCATCATTCTAAAACCACCATCTTGTCCTGGAGTATCGAGCTTCTCTTCTTCCTTGTAACTTGACTCCGTTCTATTAAATGTTAGTATATAAGTTTTCTCAAACATACTCTTCATTCGTTCGGCAATCATCTTTTTTTGCTCTTCGCTCATTTGATTTCCTCCAAAGTTGTCCATATCGACAGTGGTTTTCGATTGGTAATAGGCTTTCCCTTGAAAATCTTGAGCATTTAAAAAGTTGCTTGATAGTACTAAAAGGGCAATACAGAATTTAATAGAAATTGATTTCATATTTAAATGATCTTGGTTTAAGTGATAAAAATAAAGTTTTACCTAAGATTAGACATATAAAACCATAATTAGTTAAGTTTTAAAAAGTTAAAATAATCTTAAAGTTTCTTGGTTAATTTTATTAGTACTCCATAATTAAGTGATTCAATTTTTGTAATTTTCAATTCTATATGAAATACTTCTTATATATATTTTTCTTCATTTCATTTTCAATGAGCTCGCAAGAACTTATCGAAGCAACATTTATAAAAACCATAGATATAAATACTCAATCTATAATAGGTATAGATAATTTCGGAATTATATATACTGTAAATGGAAATGGATTAAGTAAAACAGAAGAAAGTAAAATATTAACTTATAGTAACGTTCAACTTGGCAATATATCTTCTGCAAATGCATTTAACCCACTTAAGATTAATCTGTTTTACAAGAACTTTAATACAGCTATAATTCTAGATAATAGATTAGCAGAAATATATAAAATAGATTTTAATATAGTTCAACCATATAAAAATGTATCACACATATCTACTGGATATGACACTACACTTTGGACTTTTAATACAGACTTACAGCAATTAGAGCTTTATGATTATAAAAACAATACTATAAGAGCTAATACGTTGCCTGTTGAGTCTAATGTGTTAGATATGAGAAGTAATTATAATTATTGCTGGCTGCTTACAGAAAAGCATTTGTATACTTTTAATTATTTTGGAAGTTTAGTATCTAAACTAAACAATGATGGCTTCACAGCTTTAACAGAAAATAATGGAAATGTGATTTTAAAAAATAACAATAAACTCTTTTTTTTAGCCAAAAATTCTCAAAAACTCATTCCAATTAAAATAAAGGAATTGTTAATAAATCAGTTTTTACTAACCAATGAAACCTTGTATATTTACGATTCTGTAAAATTACATCAGTACCAATTAAAAATCAACTAAAACTATGCATGTTGCTATAGCAGGAAACATTGGCGCAGGTAAAACCACGCTAACAAAATTACTCGCAAAACACTACAAATGGGAACCTCAATTAGAGGATGTTGTAGATAATCCATATTTAGATGATTTTTATAATCAGATGGAACGTTGGAGTTTTAATTTACAGGTTTATTTCCTTAATAGCAGATTCAGACAGGTTTCGCAAATTCGTCAAAGCGGTAAAGATATTATTCAAGACAGAACCATTTATGAAGACGCTCATATTTTTGCGCCAAATCTTCATGCCATGGGTTTGATGACCAATCGCGATTATGAAAATTATCGTTCACTTTTCGATTTGATGGAATCGTTTGTTAAAGGGCCTGATTTACTAATTTATTTGCGCAGCTCTATCCCAAATTTAGTATCACAAATTCATAAGCGTGGTCGCGATTACGAAAACTCAATAAGTATTGACTACTTAAGTAGATTAAATGAACGTTATGAAGCTTGGATTACTAAATATGATAAAGGCAACTTACTTATTATTGATGTAGATAATCTAGATTTTGTAGCCAACCCTGAAGATTTAGGAAGTATTATTAATAAGATTGACGCAGAGATAAACGGATTGTTTTAATCTTAACTTTTAAACATAAAAAAACCACATCAATTGATGTGGTTATTTCTTTTTTATCTGTTAAGAAAACTAATTGTTTTCTTTATTTTTTAATTCAGCGATTTGAGCTTTTACTTCTTCTAAAGTACCTTCAACAACTTGTTCTTCTGTTATAGTTTTACCATCTTCAGTATAGGATATTGTAATAATAGCTCTAGCATTATCTGCATCAGCAGATTCCATTTCTATTTTATACTCTTTACTAATCTCATGAGTTTGAGCTACAGCAGTTTCAATGGTATGACCTCCTAAAATTGGAGCGATTACTAAACCAATTAAACATGTTAATTTGATTAAAATATTCATTGATGGGCCAGATGTATCTTTAAATGGGTCTCCAACAGTATCTCCTGTTACAGCAGCTTTGTGAGCATCAGATCCTTTATAAGTCATTTCACCATTAATCATCACACCAGCTTCAAACGATTTTTTAGCGTTATCCCAAGCTCCACCAGCATTGTTTTGGAAGATTGCCCAAAGCACTCCACTTACTGTTACACCAGCCATATAACCACCTAACATTTCAGCTATAGCAAGAGAATCCATTCCAAAAATCATCGGAACAAAAGCAATGACTAACGGAAAACCAATTGTCAATACACCAGGCAACATCATTTCTTTTAAAGATGCTTGGGTAGAAATTGCAACACACTTGTCGTATTGAGGTTTTCCAGTACCTTCCATTATTCCTGGAATATCTCTAAATTGACGACGTACTTCTTCAACCATTTGCATTGCAGCTTTACCAACAGCGTTCATTGCTAAAGCAGAAAATACTACTGGTACCATTCCACCTACAAATAACATGGCTAAAACTGGCGCTTTAAAAATGTTAATCCCGTCAATTCCAGTAAACGTAACATAAGCAGCAAAAAGTGCTAACGAAGTTAATGCTGCAGAAGCAATAGCAAAACCTTTTCCTGTTGCAGCAGTTGTATTACCAACTGAATCTAATATATCTGTACGCTCTCTTACAATTGGTTCTTGCTCACTCATTTCAGCAATACCACCTGCATTATCAGAAATTGGTCCGAAAGCATCAATAGCTAATTGCATAGCAGTTGTAGCCATCATAGCAGAAGCTGCTAATGCTACACCATAGAATCCTGCAAATGCATAAGATGCCCAAATTGCTCCAGCAAATAATAATACTGAAGGGAATGTAGAAATCATACCTGTTGCTAAACCAGCAATAATATTTGTTCCTGCTCCTGTGCTTGATTGTTGAACAATTTTTAAGATTGGGCTTTTACCTAATCCTGTATAATATTCAGTAACTGAAGAAATCACAGCTCCTACAAATAAACCAACTAACGTAGCATAAAATACTCGCATAGAAGAAATTTCCATTGGTTCAATGATTCCAAAGAAATTCATATACATAGTTTTTGGAAGCATCCAATTACATAAAACAAAACATGACACTGCAACTAAAGCAATAGACAGCCAGTTACCAAGGTTTAGAGCTCCCATAACTTGAGCTTCTTTAGCGTCATTGTTTTTTATTTTTACTAGCATTGTACCAATCACAGAAATAATAATTCCTACACCTGCAATTGCCATTGGTAATAAAATTGGTCCAATCCCTCCAAAACCAAATTCAGAAATATCTCCTCCCATATCTTTAATGACATAGTTACCAAGAACCATTGCAGCTAACACTGTAGCTACATAAGACCCAAACAAATCGGCTCCCATACCTGCAACATCACCAACATTATCTCCAACGTTATCTGCAATAGTTGCAGGATTACGAGGATCATCTTCTGGAATACCAGCTTCTACTTTACCTACTAAATCGGCTCCAACATCTGCTGCTTTTGTATAAATACCACCACCAACACGAGCAAATAATGCAATAGACTCAGCTCCTAATGAGAAACCAGCTAATGTTTCAAGAACAATAGTCATATCCATGGTGTTTGTCCATGTACTTCCCATAAAAAACCAGAAGAAAATAATGAAAAATGCTGTTAAACCCAATACTGCTAAACCAGCAACTCCAAGTCCCATAACAGTTCCACCACCAAAAGAAATTTTAAGTGCTTTAGGTAAACTGGTACGAGCTGCTTGAGTAGTTCTTACATTTGTTTTGGTTGCTATTTTCATTCCTATGTTTCCAGCAAACGCAGAAAAACAAGCACCAAAAATAAAAGCAATTACAATTAGCCAATGTGTAGTAGGTACTATAAAAGAAACTGCTGTAAGTGCTATACTTACAATAAGTACAAAAATGGCTAAAAGTTTGTATTCTGCATTTAAGAATGCCAAAGCACCTTCGTAGATGTAATCTGAAATTTCTTTCATTTTACCATCTCCAGCATCTTGTTTCATTACCCAAGACTTTTTTACAAGCATGTAAGCCAGTCCTAAAAGTGCCATTGCTATTGGCATATAAATCATCATTGATTCCATATTTTTTTTTAGTTAGATTAGTTTTTAACGAAGGCAAAAGTAGTAAAATCTGTAAGAATTAAAAAACCCTTCCACTTTATTGTAGAAGGGTTTAGAATATTGCAACTATTAATTATTTAAATAGTGAAGTCTCCATTGGTTTTATGCTCGCTATTTTCATAACGATCTATACATTTATTTACAATTTCATAAGCTTCTTGGGCATCTCCCCAACCTTCAACGTCTACTTTCTTTTTTTCTAAATCTTTGTATACTTGAAAAAAGTGTTCAATTTCTTTAATTTGATGAGGATTTACATCAGATAAATCATTTAAACTATTCCAAATTGGGTCTGATACAGGAACACAAATAACCTTTTCGTCATTTCCTTTTTCATCAGCCATATGAAACACACCTATTGGCTTCACTTCAACAACACACATTGGAAATGTTGGCTCAGTACCTAATACTAACACGTCTAATGGATCTCCATCTAAAGCTAAAGTTTCTGGTATAAAACCATAATCTGCTGGATACATCATTGATGAAAACAACAATCTATCAAATCGAATTTTTTTCAATTCGAAATCGTATTCATATTTATTTCTGCTTCCTTTTGGTATTTCAATTAATACATCAAAAGTTGTTTTTCCTTTTATTGTCATTCTAAATTTTTAAGGGCTGCAAAGATACAGCAATGTTTGAGTTTATCAATAAAATATTTCTTGACTTTTTAATAAATAAAATCGATCTTACATTCTATTGTAATTCTTTACAACAAAATGGAAACATCAAATCAATTAGCAAATCGCTTTAGAGAGGTTTTTTTAAACGGAACTTGGATTGCGAACACAAACTATAAGGATCAATTATCTGGATTAAATTGGAAGCAAGCAATTACTAAAATTGGCTCCCTTAATAGTATTTTGGCATTAACCTATCACATAAATTATTATGTTGCTGGTGTACTACAGGTTTTTGAAGGTGGAAATTTAGACATTAGAGATAAATATAGTTTTGACTTTCCTGATATTAAATCTGAAGAAGAATGGAATGAATTATTGAATGACTTATTATCAAATGCAGAAAAATTTGCTAGTCATATAGAACTAATGCCTAATGAAAAACTAGAAGATAATTTTGTAGATAAGAAATATGGAAGCTATCGTAGAAATATTGAAGGTATGATTGAGCATAGCTATTATCATTTAGGTCAAATTTCTTTAATTAAAAAAATGATTTTAGATCTTGATAATTAAGTATGAAATTCTAAAAATAAAACCCAAAACTTCCAGTAACACCAAACTTACGTGCATCTGGATTATCTAAATAATTCCCTCTAAAATTAAAGTCAATTCTAAAAACCTTAAAGATATTACCAACTCCAAAACTGTATTCGTAATACACTTTATTGGTAGGTGCTACATAAATTAATCCTGAAGCATTTAAATCTCTATTCGCTTGAGACACTTCTCCCCAAACACCTCTAATACCTACAATTTCCCTAAGATTATACTTGCGTAAAAACGGAATTCGAGAAAAGAAACGTCCATTAAAATTATGCTCTAAATGTAATGAAGTATAAGTATCCGTTACAAACTCATAAAAATCGAGTTGAGAAAAAGAATTATATATTGAAAAGTAAGATTGATTTCCTGGTACAACACTTAACAAACCTAAAGGAACTTCGCCAATTGTTTTACCTGCTTCAAAAGTAGTGGTTAAGCGACCAAATCCTCCAACTTGCCAAGGTTGAATATAAGAAAATTGCAATTTTGTGTAATCAAAATCACTATTTAAAAACCCTTTTTCACCTCGAGTTACTTGTGCAAATAAACTTGCATAACCATCATTTGCGTTACGACGCTCAACACCAAAACCTGTCATTTTTCGTTTTGGAAAATATGAAATTGAAAATGCAGTTTCGTACTGTTTTATTTCCGATTCGGTTGTTGTTTGTGTAGCATCGGTAAAATAGTCTAAGCTAAAAGTATCAGATGCAGATTCCAAAGTTCTGTAACTCCCACTTAAACGGAATATTAAATTTTTGGCTGGCTCAATTTCTAAAGCCAATGTTGTTAAATTAATATTTGTTAATTTATCATTAGGCCCTGTACCAATTACTGCAGATGATGCCAAACTTCTACCTAACACATCTGTCGAATTTGTTAAACTTGCGCCTATTTGCTCAACATCTCGCCTGTTTCCTCCAGATATTATGAATCGATTTTTCTTATCGACCAACCATTTTCCAGAAATACCATATTTAAATTTATCGTCTCTAAAACCATAAGCTAAAAACCCTTCTAAACGCCATAAATCATTTGGTCCAAAATAAGTTCTTCCTCCTGTGCGTAAACGCAGCCCTTCTACCTCATTAAACCCAAAAGTTGAAAATATTGGTCCATAATCAAAGTTTATACTTGGAAACTCAACATAGCCTGAAGCAAGAATACTCCCTAAATTATAAAGTCGTTTAAATTTTTTGACGGTTTTTAGAGTGTCTAACATTTTATACACGCCTTGTTCATCATCATTTAAAGACTCTAACCTATTAGCTTCCCAAAATGCATCATCTCTATTATAAGCATCTTCATTATAATTGTAAACTTCTTCATTATAAAACTTTTCAGTCTTCGGAATATCAAAAGCATATTTGTCATAAAGAGTTGTACGTTTTCCATAAACACCTCGAGACTGTTCTTTTTTATTTAGTGCAAAATCAGATAGCATATAATCACGTTTTATTAAAAACAACGAGTCGTTTAATACTTCAAACTCTTGCTCAATATATATCTCCTTAACCCAGTTAATGTTTGCACTTTTTGATGCTTGAAGATTAATTTCTTTTATTGCAAACGTAGAGTCGTTAACCCAAAAATCGCCTTTAAACGTTAGCTCGTTTTTACGTCTTGGATAGTAAATAATATTATAACACCATTTGTTATCTATAAACGCACTATCAGAAAGAACATAGTTATAGGTGTTGATTCCTGTTTTTGATAATGGGCTTACAAAACTTTTATCAAAAAACTTAAGGTAATTATCGTAGATGTCAAACTCTGAATATAAATCGTCAACAAAATCAATAATCACTTGATTATTGCTAAAACCTGAATTTTTATTCCCTTTTAAATCTTCCTTTTCTTTTTTAAGAATATTGTCTCCATAAACTTTACTCGAAGATTCATTAATAAATATTGGTAAATATGTTTTTCCTGTTATTCTAGATGTATCAACCTCTTCAAAAACAAACTCCATACCTCTAAATAGTTTGCTTTTTATTAATGAACTGTCTATTGTATTGAGGTCAAACTCTACTTTTTCGTATTTATCATATTCGTACTGCTTAAATTGACGCAATCCGTTTTTATGTTTACGTTCCCAAATTTTCTTTAATATAGTAATTGCAGGGTTTTCAGATTCTTTTTTAGACTGTTTTCCTGTAACAATTAAAACTTCTTTAAGTTGTGAAGCACCTTCTTTTAAAATAAATTTTAAGTCGTAATTTACTTTCTTATTAAGAGGAATTTCTATTGTTTCATAACCTAAAAACGAAACAACAACAGTCTCCCAAGTATTTTGAGATTCTAAATAAAATTTTCCGTTTTCGTCTGTTATAGTACCTTCTGTTGAGCCTTTAAAAAACACATTAGCATAAGGCACAGATACGTTTTGCTCATCTAGCACGTGGCCACTAATTTTTGTTTGAGCAAAAACAGAAATAATTCCGAAGAAAAAAAATGGGACAAGTAGTTTTATATTCATAATTAAAAAAACTTCATCAACAATTATGCTAATGAAGTTTATATAACGCAAAAAAATGCGATTTATTTATACATTACTTTTTTTACAGCTTTAACAACCTCATTACTATTAGGCAACCACTCCTCCAATAAAACAGGAGAATATGGGGCAGGAGTATCTGCTGTATTAATTTTAACAACTGGAGCATCTAAATAATCAAAAGCTTCTGACTGTACAATATAAGTTAGTTCAGTAGATACATTTCCAAAAGGCCATGCTTCTTCTAAAACTACCAATCTATTTGTTTTTTTAACCGATTTTAAAACTGCTTCTTTATCTAAAGGTCTTACTGTACGTAAATCAATAATCTCACAAGAAATACCTTCTTTTGCTAATTCATCAGCAGCTTTATAGGCTTCTTTTATAATTTTACCAAAAGATACTATTGTTACATCTGTACCTTCACGCTTAATTTCTGCTACACCTAACGGAATCGTATATTCTCCTTCTGGCACTTCACCTTTATCACCATACATTTGCTCACTTTCCATGAAAATAACTGGGTCGTCATCACGAATTGCAGATTTTAATAATCCCTTTGCATCGTAAGGATTTGATGGAACAACTACTTTTAAACCAGGAGTGTTAGCAAACCAACTTTCAAAAGCTTGTGAATGTGTAGCAGCTAACTGACCAGCAGATGCTGTTGGTCCACGAAATACAATAGGACATTTAAATTGTCCGCCAGACATTTGTCTTATTTTGGCTGCATTATTTATAATTTGGTCAATCCCAACTAAAGAGAAGTTAAAAGTCATATACTCAACAATTGGTCTATTTCCTGTCATTGTTGAACCAATTGCTATACCTGCAAAACCAAGCTCTGCAATTGGAGTGTCTATAACACGTTTTGGACCAAACTCATCTAACATGCCTTTTGAAGCTTTATAAGCTCCATTATATTCTGCAACTTCTTCGCCCATTAAATAAATGCTTTCATCTCTGCGCATTTCTTCGCTCATGGCTTCACATATCGCTTCTCTAAATTGAATTGTCTTCATTTGTAAAATTTAAATCGAGTAGCAAAAATAACAATAAAACAAAAACTAAACGTCAAAGAATAATTTAAAATTTATTATGCATGCATAGTAAATATTCAGAATAAAATAATTAACTTCGTAGCCTATTTTAGTTTACCATGCTTTACAGACTGTTTTTTAATTAAAATTATTAGCATTTACAACTAAAAAAGCTGAAATCATAAACATATAAACTATTCAAAATGAAAATATTAGTATGTATTAGTCACGTCCCTGATACGACTTCAAAAATTAATTTTACTGATGGCGATACAAAATTTGACACTAATGGTGTTCAGTTTGTAATTAACCCAAATGATGAATTTGGTTTAACTCGTGCTATGTGGTTTAAAGAAAAACAAGGCGCAACAGTTGATGTTGTTAATGTTGGAGGTCCAGAAACAGAACCAACACTTCGTAAAGCTTTAGCAATTGGTGCAGATGGTGCAATTAGAGTAAATACAACTGCTACTGATGGATTTGCTGTAGCAAAACAATTAGCTGATGTAATAAAAAATGGTAGTTATGATTTAGTAATTGCTGGTCGCGAATCTATTGATTATAATGGAGGAATGGTTCCTGGTATGATTGCTGGACTAACAAATGCTAACTTTGTAAATAATTGTATTAGCCTTGAAGTTGATGGAACTAACGCAAAAGCCGTTAGAGAAATTGATGGAGGAAAAGAAACAGTTTCAACAACCCTTCCGCTAGTTATTGGTGGTCAAAAAGGTTTAGTTGAAGAGAGTGATTTACGTATTCCAAATATGAGAGGTATTATGATGGCTCGCCAAAAGCCTCTTACTATAGTTGAACCAAATGGAATAACAACAGAAACTACAACTGTTAAGTTTGAAAAGCCTGCGCCTAAAGGTGCTGTAAAATTGGTATCACCAGATAATTTAGATGAATTAGTAAACTTACTTCATAACGAAGCTAAAGTGATTTAATTAACTTCAAAAAGAAAAACATGTCGGTTTTAGTATATACAGAATCAGAAAAAGGAAACTTTAAAAAAATAGCATTAGAAGTTGCATCTTATGCAAAAGCTGTTGCCAACCAAATGGGAACAACTGTAACTGCAATAACTATTAATGCAAATGACACTTCCGAATTAGGGAAATATGGTGTAGATAAAGTTCTAAAAGTAAACAACCCAAGTTTAGACACTTTTAATGCCAAAACTTATGCAGATGTTATTAAACAGGCTGCAGAAAAAGAAGGCACAAAAGTAGTAGTGGTTAGCTCAAGTGCAGATAGTAAATACCTAGCACCTCTTCTCGCAGTAGGTTTGCATGCAGGTTATGCATCTAATGTTGTTGAAGCGCCTACAAGTGCTTCTCCTTTTACAGTAAAAAGAACAGCATTTACAAACAAAGCTTTTAATTTTACAACTATAGATACAGATGTAAAAATTGTAGGCGTTTCAAATAATTCTTTTGGATTAGTTGAAAACTCTGGAAGTGCGTCAGCTGAAGATTTCTCACCTTCAGTTTTAGATAATGGAGTTCATGTTGACTCAATTGATAAAGCAACAAATACAGTATCTATTGCAGATGCTGAGATTGTAGTTTCTGCTGGTCGTGGACTAAAAGGCCCAGAAAATTGGGGTATGGTTGAAGAGTTAGCATCAGTTCTTGGAGCTGCAACTGCTTGTTCTAAACCAGTGTCAGATTTAGGATGGAGACCTCATAGCGAACACGTTGGACAAACAGGTAAACCAGTAGCTGCTAATTTATATATTGCTATTGGAATCTCTGGAGCTATACAGCATTTAGCTGGTATTAACGCATCAAAAGTAAAAGTTGTAATTAATACCGATCCTGAAGCTCCTTTCTTTAAAGCTGCAGACTATGGTGTAGTTGGCGATGCTTTTGAAGTTGTACCTAAACTCATCGAAAAATTAAAAGAATTTAAAGCGCAAAACGCATAAATTTATTAACTTGTAACAGCTAAAGGACTGTTTAGATTTAGAAAAAATTACTTAATCTGTATTTAACAGTTTGGTAAAGTCCTAATTTAAACAGTTCTTTACGTTTTTAATATATGAGTTTAGTAAGGTTAAACATAAAAGGAATTTCTTATAGTCAAACGCAAAATGGTGCGTATGCACTGATATTAAATGAAGTAGATGGCGACAGAAAACTCCCTATTGTTATTGGAGCTTTTGAAGCACAATCTATTGCTATTGCTTTAGAAAAAGAAATTAGACCTCCTCGACCTCTTACTCACGATCTTTTTAAAAATTTTGCAGACAGATTTGATGTTATAGTCAAGCAAGTTATTATTCACAAATTAGTTGATGGTGTATTTTATTCTAGTTTAATTTGTGAGCGTGATAAAATTGAAGAAATAATTGATGCTAGAACAAGTGACGCTATTGCTTTAGCACTCCGTTTTCAAGCACCAATTTTTACCTATAAAAACATTTTGGATAAAGCAGGTATTTATTTAAAAGTTAATCCGAAAAAAGAAGAAGAACAACAAGATAGTATCCTTGTTGATGATATGATAGCGGAAGAAATAGAAACTAGCTTACAAGAAAGCTATAAAGGTAAAACACTCCAAGAATTAAATACCCTCTTAGATGAAGCTGTAGCAAATGAAGACTACGAAACAGCAGCCAAAATTAGAGACGAAATTTCCAAACGATAAACACATTTTCCTATGAAACACTTCTTTTTGGCTTTTACAGCTATTTTTTTTGGAATTAACTTAATTACCTCACAAAATTTAGAAAAAAAGTGGATTTCAGATTCCTCTTCAAATCAATTTGAACAATTAGAATTCAATCAAGGAGAGTTTTCATTCAAATTAAATGATACAAATGAAAGTTTAAAAGGCGACTACCTAAGCCAAAACAATTTATTGGTTTGCTATTTTAACGATTCAATTAATTCTATAAAACGTTATAAAATATCTGAATTAACAGATTCTACTTTAGTTTTTTCAGAAAAAGATATTACTTATAAGTTTAAAACACCAAAAAAAGTAAAAACTGCTGCTACAGCAGCTAGTTCCGACAACAAAATAATTCCAAGCCAAGGGTTTTCTTTAGATAGTTTATGGAGAGGAGTTTTGGGTATGATTACCTTGATTTTTATTGCCTTTTTATTTAGCAAAAACAGAAAAGCAATTGATTGGAAAATTGTAAGTCTTGGTTTAGCATTTCAATTAATTATCGCTGTAGGTGTATTAAAAGTTGATTTTATTAAAAATATCTTTGAATTTATTGGCAGTCTATTCATCAGTGTCCTTGATTTTACAAGGGCTGGAAGTAAGTTCTTATTTGAAGGGCTTGTTGTAGACATGGATACTTTTGGTTTCATTTTCGCTTTTCAAGTATTACCAACAATAATTTTCTTTTCAGCTTTAACTTCAGTATTATTTTACTTAGGTATTATTCAAAAAATAGTAAAAGCAATGGCTTGGGCATTAACCAAAGTTTTAAAAATATCTGGTGCAGAAAGTTTAAGTGTTGCAGGTAATATTTTCTTAGGTCAAACTGAGGCTCCTTTATTGATTAAAGCATATTTGGAAAAAATGAATAAATCTGAAATGCTATTAGTAATGATAGGCGGTATGGCAACAGTTGCTGGTGCTGTATTAGCTGCTTATATAGGCTTTTTAGGAGGTGATGACCCAGAGTTAAGGTTATTTTATGCAAAACACTTATTAGCAGCTTCAGTTATGGCTGCTCCAGGAGCTATTGTGATTTCTAAAATTTTGTATCCACAAACCGAAAACATTAATACTGATGTACAAGTATCGCAAGAAAAAATTGGTTCTAATATTTTAGATGCTATTGCCAATGGAACCACTGAAGGCTTAAGACTTGCTGTAAATGTTGGTGCAATGTTATTAGTTTTTGTGGCTTTTATTGCAATGATAAATGGAATATTAGGAGGTATAGCTAGTTTTGATGGATTTACGATTGCTTCTCTAAATATTGAATGGCATTTTACATCTCTGAATGAAATTATTTCAAATAACACTCCATATAAAGATGGATTATCTCTTGAATTTATTTTAGGTTACATTTTTGCACCTTTAATGTGGCTTATTGGCGTTGCCAAGGAAGACATGGCATTAATGGGACAATTGTTAGGTATTAAATTAGCTGCAAGTGAATTTATAGGTTATATACAATTAGCTGATCTTAAAAATGCAGCAAATTCAATCCATCTTAATTACGAAAAATCGATAATTATGGCTACATATATGCTTTGTGGATTTGCCAATTTTGCTTCAATAGGTATTCAAATTGGTGGTATTGGATCATTAGCTCCAGGACAACGCAAAACATTATCGCAGTTTGGTATGAAAGCTTTAATTGGTGGTACAATTGCATCATTAATTTCTGCAACAATCGCTGGGATGATTATAGGATAAAATCGTTAATAACTTTTAATATAAAAAAAGGGTTGCTCAATAAATGTTCAACCCTTTTTTCTATTTTTATTTTCTAGAAAATGACAATGAAATGAAACAATATCACGACCTCGTAAAACACGTATTAGAACACGGAAACCAAAAAGGAGACAGAACAGGAACAGGAACAAAAAGTGTTTTTGGGTATCAAATGCGTTTTGATTTAAGTGAAGGGTTCCCAATGGTTACCACAAAAAAATTACACTTAAAATCTATTGTTTACGAATTACTTTGGTTTTTAAAAGGTGATACAAATATTAATTATCTAACCGAAAACGGTGTGCGTATTTGGAATGAATGGGCTGATGAAAATGGTGATTTAGGTCCTGTTTATGGTCACCAATGGCGTAATTGGAATAATGATGAAATAGATCAAATAAAAGAGATAGTTCATGCTCTTAAAACTAATCCTAACAGCAGAAGAATGCTAGTGTCTGCATGGAACCCCTCGGTATTACCTGACACTTCAAAATCGTTTAGTGAAAATGTTAGTAATGGCAAAGCTGCCCTTCCTCCTTGCCATGCGTTTTTTCAGTTTTATGTAGCTGAAGGCAAACTATCATGTCAGTTATACCAACGTAGTGCAGATATATTCTTAGGTGTTCCCTTTAATATTGCCTCTTATGCTTTATTTACAATGATGATGGCTCAGGTTTGTGGTTTAGAGGCAGGTGAGTTTATTCATACGTTTGGAGATGCACATATTTATAACAACCATTTTGAACAATTAGAATTACAATTGTCTCGCGAGCCTAGACCACTACCAAAAATGATTCTTAACCCTGAAATTAAAGATATTTTCGATTTTAAATTTGAAGATTTTACTTTAGTGGATTATAATCCTCATCCTCATATTAAAGGCGTAGTAGCAGTCTAAAAAAAATTCCAATCCTATAAACTTAAAAACATAAATGAAAAAATTATCATTTTTATTCATCATATTTTTCTTTAGTTTTCTAACAAGTATCTCTCAAAACACACCTCCAATAGAAGAAGTTAAAATAATTGAAGTTTCAGAACCTGAGGGCTTAGAAACTATAGAAGTTCCTTTTGCTATTATTGAAAAAGTCCCTGTATATGATGGTTGTGACGAGAATACATCTAATGAACAATTAAGAATGTGTATGTCCAATGCAATAGCTAAATATATAGGAAAGCACTTTAATACAGATGTAACTAAAAATATCGGGTTACCTTCTGGACCAAATAGAATTATAACCATGTTTAAAATAGATAAGGAAGGAAATATTATAGACATTAAAGCTAGAGCTAAACACCCAAACCTTGAAAAGGAAGCAATTAGAGTTATTAGTTTATTACCTAAACTTATTAAACCTGGTTATCAAAGAGGCAAGCCTGTAATAGTGCCTTATAGTCTTCCAATTATTTTTAATGTTGTTGCAGACACACCTTCAGAGCAAAAAGAAGGACAAAAAAATTAGATGAAATGAAATTCTTCTTCAAAAAAGAATCAATTTAACCCCTAAGAGTTTTCTGTAATAGAAAGCTCTTTTTTATTGCAAAATTGGTAACTTTACATAAAATTTTTAATAAAAAATGTTCGGAAAAAAGAAAGCTGTTCCTCAAATAGATAAAGAGCAATTAGAGCTCATAAAAACTGCTCAAGCACGAGTAAAACAAAAGAAACGTTTATACATACATTTTGTAGTATTTTTAATTGGAGCTGTATTTTTAATTATCTTAAATACTGTAATAGGTGTAGGAGAAGATGTGACACTTTTTGGTAAAAATTGGTTTGTTTTTGCCATTTTAGCTTGGCTATTTTTGTTTGTTTATCATCTATTTAATGTTTTTATCACTCATAAATTTATGGGTAAAGATTGGGAGCAACAACAGCTAGATAAATTAGTTGCCAAACAAAAAGAACGAATTACTCAATTAGAAAAAACAATTACAAAACAAGATACTACAACTTCAAAATTAGAGTCTGAGGAGGAAAAAAAAACTAAAATAAGTACTGGTTTAACGATTATTGTAGCTGCTGGCGAGAATGACGCTATTGGTAAAGACAATAAACTTATTTGGCATTTAAGTGACGATTTAAAACGTTTTAAAGCATTAACTTCAGGTCATAATATTATTATGGGACGCAAAACTTTTGAAAGCTTTCCTAAACCATTACCAAATAGAACACATGTAGTTATTAGTCGTCAAAAAGATTACCAAGCACCTGAAGGAATTATAATAGTCAACTCATTAGAAAATGCTATAAATGCTACTAGACAGGATAAACAATCATTTGTAATTGGAGGTGGAGAAATATATAAACAAGCCATTTTACTTGCCGATAAAATTGAAATGACGAGAGTACATGAATCGTTTGATGCTGATACATTTTTCCCGAAAATTGATCCTACAATTTGGAAAGAAGTGAGTAATACTTTTCATAATAAAGATGAAAACCATGAACATTCTTTTTCGTTCATAACTTACGAGAGACGTTAATTTTATACTATGATTATTGACAAGCAATCATTAATTAATGCAGATACCAATTCACCTTCATTTACTGAAGATGAATTTGCAATAGATTGGTCAATGACTAGAAATGAACGTTACTGTTTCATACAATTACTTCAAAAAATAAAACCAAAAATCGCTATTGAGATTGGTACTTTTAATGGTGGAAGTCTTCAAGTAATAAGTAAATATGCTGAAAAAGTTTATGCTATAGATACAGATGCTTCAGTTAAGGAACGACTAGGTTCTAAATTTAAAAATGTTGAGTTTTTAATTGGCGACTCTAAGACAATTGCGCCACAACTCATTCAAACATTACAAGAAAACAATGACCCTTTAGAGTTTGTACTTATTGATGGCGATCATAGCACAAATGGTGTTTATCAAGACATTAAAAATATTCTAAATTACAAACCAAAAACCAGTTTGAATATCATTCTTCATGATAGTTTTAATCCTACTTGCAGGAAAGGAATGAAACTTTATGATTATAATAAAAATGAAAACGTACACTACGTAGAATTAGATTTTATAACAGGCATTTTTAGTCCAGAAGGTTTAAAACGTCAAATGTGGGGCGGATTTGCAATGATTTTAATGTTGGCTGAAAAACGTTCAACACCTCTTAAAATAAATGAAAGTCAGAAAAAATTACATAATCTAATTTACCTTCAATCATTCCATTTAGTAAATAATCTATTCTGGTTTTTAAAACCATTGTTTAATTTCTTAAAAAAATAAGTTTAGTATTTCTCTTTTAAATTTGCCTAATTTTGCAATATGGTAAAAGAAATTCAGCTTCGCATTACACTACAAGAAGAAAAAGAGAGTGATATTTTAGTAAAGAAATCTGCTGAATTTTTCAGTATTCCTGAAAGAGATATTACTGGTATTAAAGTGCTTCGTAAATCTATTGATGCTCGAAAAAAACTAATTATTCTCAATTATAAAGTTGCGGTTTATATAAAAGAACCTCTTCCTGACACATCAGACTATACATTTGATTATAAAGATGTATCTAATGCTAAACCCATTCATATTATTGGTTTTGGTCCTGCTGGAATGTATGCTGCCTTACGTTGCATTGAGTTAGGCTTTAAACCAATTGTTTTAGAGCGTGGAAAAAATGTACAAGACAGACGTCGCGACCTTAAAGCCATTAATCAAGAGCATTTTGTAAATGAAGATTCTAATTACTGTTTTGGTGAAGGTGGTGCAGGCACATATTCTGACGGAAAATTATACACGCGGAGTTTAAAACGAGGTGATGTACGTCGTATATTCGAAAACTTGGTGTTTCATGGTGCAACAGATCAAATATTAATTGATGCTCATCCACATATTGGAACAAATAAATTACCTAAAGTGGTTCAAAACATTAGAGAAACCATTTTAAAATATGGAGGAGAAGTTCATTTTGAAACTAGAGTTGTCGATTTTATCATAAATAACAATAAGCTACAAGCCATTATATTACAAAATGGTAACGAAATGCCTGTTAACAGAGTTATTTTGGCAACAGGACATTCGGCTAGAGATATCTTTTATCTATTACATAAAAAAAATATTGCTTTAGAAGCTAAATCATTTGCAATGGGAGTTCGTGTTGAGCATCCACAACATATTATAGACTCAATTCAATATCATTGTACTGGTCAACGTGATGAATTACTTCCTGCAGCTGCATATAGTTTAGTTGAACAGGTTAATGACAGAGGCGTGTATTCATTTTGTATGTGTCCTGGCGGATTTATTGTACCTGCAGCAACTGCTAATGGAGAAGTTGTAGTTAATGGTATGTCGCCTTCAAAACGAAATAATCTGTTTGCAAATTCAGGAATTGTCGTAGAGATAAATGTTGATAAAGATTTATATAAATATGAACACTTTGGTGTTTTAAAAGGATTAGAATATCAAAAAGATTTAGAACGATTAGCTTTTACATCTGGAGGACGAAGTCAGGTTGCTCCTGCTCAACGATTAACAGATTTTGTTGAAGGTAAATTATCATCAAGTTTAAATTCTACTTCATATCAACCAGGATTAAAATCGGCACCATTACATTCGTTACTACCTAAATTAATTGGTGGTAGGTTACGAACAGGGTTTAAGGCCTTTGGCGATAAAATGAAAGGCTATTATACTGAAGAAGCAAATATTATAGGTGTAGAATCGAGAACCTCATCACCAGTTAGTATCCCTAGAAATGAAAATCTAGAGCATCCACAAATTGAAGGACTTTTTCCTTGTGGTGAAGGCGGTGGTTATGCTGGCGGAATAGTTTCTGCTGCTATGGATGGTGAACGCTGTGCAGAAGCAGCTGCTAAAGGTTTATAAGTTTTAATATTATTCCTATTTTTGCAACATTAAAAATTGATTATTATGAATGCATATATATTTCCTGGTCAAGGAGCACAATTTACTGGTATGGGTTTAGACCTATATGAAAATTCACATTTGGCACAAGAGTTATTTGAAAAAGCAAATAAAATTCTTGGATTCAACATTACAGATATTATGTTTGAAGGTTCTGCTGAAGACCTTAAAGAAACTAAAGTTACTCAACCTGCAATTTTCTTACATTCTGTAATTTTAGCTAAAACATTAGGAAACAGTTTCAAACCAGATATGGTAGCTGGTCATTCTTTAGGAGAATTTTCTGCTCTAGTAGCTAATGGAACTTTAACTTTTGAAGACGGTTTACGATTAGTATCTCAAAGAGCTATGGCTATGCAAAAAGCTTGTGAGCTTAAGCCAAGTACAATGGCTGCTGTTTTAGGTTTAGATGATGCTATTGTAGAACAAGTATGCAAAAATACAGAAGGCATTGTAGTTGCTGCAAACTATAACTGCCCAGGACAATTAGTAATTTCAGGTGAGATTGATGCTATTGATAGAGCCTGTGAAGCAATGAAAGAAGCTGGAGCTAAGCGAGCTTTAGTTCTTCCTGTTGGAGGCGCTTTTCACTCTCCATTAATGGAACCTGCACGTGAAGAATTAGCCGCAGCTATCGAAAACACATTATTTAGCAAACCGAATTGCCCTATTTATCAAAACGTTACTGCTAATGCAGTTAATAATGAATCTGAAATTAAGAAAAACCTTATTTCTCAACTAACAGCTCCTGTGCGTTGGACGCAATCTGTACAACAAATGATTACAGATGGCGCAACGTTATTTACCGAAGTTGGTCCTGGAAATGTTCTTCAAGGATTAGTTAAAAAAATAGACAGAGAAGCACAAACATCGGCTGCAATATTTACCTCAAATTCTTAAAATACCTACATGAAATTTTCCAGATCCCTAAGCATCATTTTATTGATTGTGGCTAATATTGCCATTGATCAAGCATCGAAAATAGTAGTAAGAGCTAATATTGAGCCAAGAACTGAAACAAGTTATGGTGAAGTTATAAATGTAATTGGCGACGCTTTTATTCTAACTAATGTTGAAAACAAAGGTGCTTTTCTAGGTATGGGAAGTGATTTAAATGATACTCTTAGAGTGTTACTCCTTTTAATTCTACCAGTAGTTGTTTTAGGCTTTGTTCTGTATTATATATTTAAGAATAAATCACTAGACAGACTAAGCCTTATTGGTTTTTGTTTTATTATTGGTGGTGGAATTGCAAATGTATTTGATAGAATTGTTTATGGTTCTGTAACCGATTTTTTTCATATAGATTTAGGTGGCGGAATTAGAACAGGAATTTTTAACGTTGCTGATATGTCTGTAACTTCAGGAATGATAATGTTAGTAATAGCCAGTTTTATACACAGAAAAAAAGAAACGAATTCATAATAAAAAAGCCTCAATTAAATTGAGGCTTTTTTATTATCGCGTTAAATTACATTCACTACAATCTTTCACTTCTCCATAATAGGTTTCTCTATATTTATGAAGTGTTTTTACGGGAATTTTTAAAAATTCCTTTTTAATATAAGTTACCTTTGTTTTTAGCAATCCCATTTCTGGAGCAAAACGCTTTTCTAACTTAGTTTCTCTTTTAATACTTATCAATTTCATTCTATTTCATTTATCATTAGCTGCAAAGGAACAAATGATAATATACAACTACAAAGAATAAAAGTTAAATCATTGTTAATCAATTTTATAAAAAAAAGTCTCAAAGCCAGACTTTATCTTTTAGAAGTTTTTCTAAAACCATTAACGTGTTAGACATGCACATTAATAAAACTCGACTCATTCCTAACTAACAGAAGTTAGGGTCAAATTGATATGGGTTTGCTTTGAGACGTTGCTTAATTTTAATTTTCTTTTTCATCAACAATTTTATTGATTGTAGATACAATTGAAAAAGGTAGTTGGTTAATTATTTTTAAAGGCTAATTCAAAGTTAATTCACCACATAGGAAAACAAAGCTTAATGGACCTTTAGTTTAGTTAAGGTAATGTTTTAAATCTATTCTACCTTTACAATTGCAGTGTAAAGCAACATAATAAACTTCAAAACAAGGTTAATACCTATAATAGCTTACCTATTATTTTCTATTGATTTAAGAAACTGTGAAGGTGTTAAAGAGGTTTCTTTTTTAAATGCTTTATTAAAAGTAACTTTATTATTATAACCTACTTCATAAGCAATATCTATAATTTGAAGAGAGTTCAACTTGTTTTCTTTCAACAAACTAATTGCTTCATCAACTCTAAACTTATTTATTAATTCAAAAAAGTTCATATTAAATTGCTCATTGATAATCTGCGAAGTATTATGGCGAGATGTATCTAAAACATTAGATAATTTTTCAAGATTTATAGAATTATCTTTATATATTTTTTGAGTAACTAATAAACTTATAAGATTTTGCTTTAACTCTTCTGATAAAGATTTTGTTAATCCAGACTTTTGGTATTTTGAAAAAAATGAATTATCAGACAGTAAAACCTCTTTACTAAAAACAGCAGGCTGAACTTGTGCCATATAAGCAACATACAATACCATTAGTGACATAGCAATAATTTGCGACTGATACAAGAAGGGATTAGGACTAAAAAAAACACCACTTATAGATATCCCATAGGCTAAATATGAAAACACATAAAACATATGCATTTTATATATGCCTTTTTTCCAGAATACAATTGCTGAATTATTTTTAAAATGCTGTCCTTCTTGCTTTTTTAAGTATAATTTACTTATAAAAAATCCATAAATAATTAATGATAAAAGTTTAGGTATAAAAATTATAAATAAAAAATCGTTAGGTGAATAAACCTCACTAGTGCCTAATTGTACTTTTATTTTTTCTTCAAAAGGCAAGCTATAAACAGGCAATAAAAAAAGCAACAAAATTAATGTTGGTAAAAAATGAAACAAATCAATCCATCTGAATTTATACTGCTCTGTTAACCTTTTAAAATAGAAAAATAACAATGGTCCATATAACAAAGCAACTGAGGCAGACATCAAGTAAGTATTGGCATACTTAAACTGATAATTAGTGCTGTAAAACACAAAATCTAATATAAAAAATGCGTGAACTATTATAAAAATACTAATTAATCGTTTTCCAATTTTATCAGAATTCTTAGTGAAATTTATCACTATTGCAATATAAAAGCCTATTAACGCAATATAAAAATAGATAAAATCTAATGGGTCTATTTTTGGCAAATATTTTTCTTTTAGCTCACTAAACTCATTGGTGTTATCAATTTTATTAAAGACATCAATATCTAGAATTGAAAAATCAGCAGTGTGCATTATGTATTTATCCAAATACAAAGAAGCCATTTTTGGTTTATATAAATTTGCACTTGTAATAGCTAGAGATTTATAAGCTTGTACTGAGTCTTTAGGGTATAAATTTGAAGTGTTTTCTTTTGCATTTGCAACTAAAAAAACATGAAGACTATTTGTAGAAAAGCACTTGAAACTAATAGTCAATAAAACTATTAATAATACAAAACCCCTCTTTTTTGAATTAAAATACATTTGGTTGAATTAGCCTCGTTTAAATTTATCAAATTAAAATTTAAACTGCATAAACCCAATCTTAAAAATTTGTTAATAAATTAATTTAAACTCAATCGTTTATTAGTTTTTATAAACTTTTCCGTCTTTCATTACAAAAATAACATTCTCCATAGTATTAATGTTTTCTATTGGATCATCATTCGTCGCGACTATATCTGCAATAAAGTTTGGTGCTATAATACCAATTTCTGTATCCATACTTAATAATTGTGAGGGTATAATTGTTGCGCTTTGTATCGTTTCCATCGCTGGCATTCCTGCTTCAACCATATAGCCAAACTCTTTACCATTTTGTCCATGAGGAAAAACACCTGCATCTGTCCCAAAAGCAATTTTCACTCCCTTTTTATAAGCCCTTCCAAACGTGCTTTGAATTTTTGGTCCTATTTCTAAAGCTTTAGGTACAATAATTTCTGGGTAAAATCCTGATATCTTAGCATTATCTGCAACAGCTTTTCCTGCTGTTATTGTAGGCACATAATATGTTCCGTACTTTTTCATTAATTCCATAGTTTCGTCACTCATTAAAGTACCATGCTCTATAGTAGTTACTCCACCAATAATTGCTCTTTGCATACCTTCATCGCCATGAGCATGAGCAGCTATAATCATTCCATAATCTTTAGCTGTGTCACAAATTGCTTTAATCTCCTCTAAAGTAAATTGTGGGTTTTGCCCATTTTTGGCAACGCTCAAAACACCTCCAGTGGCAGTTATTTTTATATTATCAGCTCCATCTTTATAACGCTGTCTTACTGCTTTTTTTGCATCGTCAACACTATTAATAACACCTTCTCTTGGCCCTGGATCTCCAGTTAAATCTTTACGCATCCCGTTTGTTGGGTCTCCATGACCTCCTGTTGAACTTATAATTTTTCCTGCTGTAAATATTCTTGGACCATCAACCAATCCACTGTTTATTGCATTTCTTAAAGAAATATTTACTCCTGTACCACCTAAATCTCTAACTGTTGTAAATCCTGCATTTAGCGTTTCTTTTGCATAAACAGCAGATTTAAACGCTATATCTGCATCATTATCAGTAAATCTATTTAGGTAAACTTTAGGGTTATACTCGTTCTCTAAATGAACATGCATATCAATTAACCCAGGCATTACTGTTTTAGTTTTTAAATCGATAACAATATCATCGGCAGATTTTGGTTGTGAAAACCCATCCTCGACAGCAATAATTTTTTTACCAGAAACAATTATGGTTTTATTAGTTAAAACTTTTCCGTTTTTTGTATCTATTAATTTACCACAATACAAATAGGTGTTTTGTCCAATTGTTATAGTAGTAATCAAAAGGACTAAAAAATTAAGAAGTAATTTCATTATGTTAATTTTAGATGTTTCTAATTTGTTTTTCCCAATTCCAAGCTGACAGCATTGCATCGTCAAGTGAGGAATCTGCTTTCCAACCTAATTCATTATTGGCTTTTGTTGTATCTGCATAAGCTTGTATAACATCACCTTCGCGTCTTGGCGCAAACTTATAGTTGAGTTGTTTACCTGAAACTTTTTCAAATGATTTAATAACCTCTAAAACAGTACTCCCTTTTCCTGTTCCAATATTGAAAGTTTCATAATTATTGGTATTCTTATTATGCAATAAACGCTGTAAAGCTACAACATGTGCTTTTGCTAAGTCTACAACATGAATGTAATCTCTTATACAAGTACCATCAGAAGTTGGATAGTCATTCCCAAACACTGAAAGTTCTTTACGTAAACCTGCAGCAGTTTGTGTTATAAAAGGGACTAAATTTTGAGGTACTCCAATTGGCAATTCTCCTATTTTAGCGCTAGCATGAGCACCTATCGGGTTAAAGTATCGTAAAGATATAGCACTTAATTCTGGAGTAATTTTACACGTGTCTTTTATAATTTCTTCACCAATTTGTTTAGTGTTTCCATAAGGGGATTCAGCTAATTTTACTGGTGCATTTTCTGTAATAGGCATTTTATCTGCTTGCCCATAAACAGTACATGAAGAACTAAAAATAAAATTTTTGGTTTCTAATTTTGAAAGCGATTTCAAAACATATACCAATGTGTTAATATTATTTTCGTAATACAATAACGGATTCTCAACACTTTCTCCTACCGCTTTACTTGCTGCAAAATGAATTACACCAGCGATATCTTGATGATTTTTAAAAAAAGCTTCTACTTTGTTTTTCTCCTTTAAATCTAGTTTCTCAAATATTGGTGCTTTACCTGTTATTGCTGTAATTCCCTCTAACACCTTAATTGTAGAATTTGATAAATCGTCAATAATTACAACTTCAAAACCCTTATTCTGAAGTTCAACAACAGTATGAGAACCTATAAATCCTAAACCACCTGTTACGAGAATTTTATGCATTTAAGAATGAGAATTTACAAAATTAATAACTGTTGATGTTATAAAATCAATTTGCTCATCATCTAATTCTGTATGCATAGGAAGAGAAATAACTTCTTTTACAAGCTGATTAGTAACTTTAAAATTTTCCTCCTTGTATCTTGAATCTTTATAAGCCTTTTGTAAATGCAACGGAATTGGATAATATACTCCACAAGGAATACCATTCTCGTTTAAGTGCTTAACCAAAGCATCCCGATTTGTGTCTTTAATTTTTAAAGTATATTGATGAAATACATGATTATCTTCAGAACCTTCTCTGTAAGGAGTTATAATATTTTCATGCTCTTTAAACGCTTTATCATATGCGTTAGCAGCTTTAATTCTTGCTGCATTATAAGCGTTTAAATTTGGTAATTTAGTATCTAAAACAGCTGCTTGTATTGAATCTAATCTTGAGTTTACTCCAACTACATCATGATGATAACGCTCATACATTCCGTGATTTACAATACCTCTAATTTTATGTGCTAGATCGTCATCATTTGTAAAAATTGCTCCACCATCACCATAACATCCTAAATTTTTAGACGGAAAAAAAGATGTTGAAGCCACATGACCAATTGTTCCTGCTTTAGCTTTTTTTCCATTACTATACGTGTAATTTGCTCCAATTGCTTGAGCATTATCTTCAATTACATAAAGGTTATGCTCTTTGGCTATATCCATTATTGCTTCCATATTAGCGCACTGTCCAAATAAATGAACAGGAACTATAGCTTTTGTTTTCGGAGTAATTGCTTTTTTAATAGCATCTATATCTATATTAAAACTCTTTGGGTCAACATCAACAAGAACAGGCGTTAGTTGCAATAATGCAATAACCTCTACAGTAGCTGCAAATGTAAAATCGGCAGTAATTACCTCATCACCTGGTTTTAAATCTAATCCCATCATTGCAATTTGCAATGCATCTGTACCATTAGCACAAGGTATTACATGCTTTACGTTTAAATATGCTTCTAAGTTTTTTTGAAATTCATGAACTTTAGGGCCATTTATATATGCTGTATTGTCAAGCACTTCGGCAATTGAAGAATCAACAACGTCTTTAATTTTTGTGTACTGACCTTTTAGGTCGACCATTTGTATTTTTCTCATTTGAAATAAATGTGTTGTTTAAGCGTCAACCCTAATTGGTTTTGCTGAATAGCGAAATTACGAAATTCAGTATAGTGAACCAATGAAAATATGATAAAGTAATGTATTTTAGCACAAACAAAATCTTTTGAAGTTAATTTACAATATAGGAGTTTATATAGCCGATTTTCACCTGAAAATCATTGCACTATTTAGTCATAAACTTAAACTTGGTGTTGATGGTCGTGCTCAAACTTTTAATATTCTTGAAACCTCAATATCTAAAAATGATAAGACCTTTTGGTTTCATTGTGCCTCATTAGGAGAATACGAACAAGGACTTCCTGTGTTTAAAGTATTAAGAGAGAAATACCCATTACACAAAATAGTGTTGACATTTTTCTCGCCTTCTGGATACGAAATTCGTAAAAATACAGATGTAGCTGATATAGTGGTTTACTTGCCAATGGACACTAAAGCTAATGCAAAACGTTTTTTAAATATTGTGCATCCAGAACTCACTATTTTTGTTAAGTACGATATCTGGCCAAATTATCTTACAGAGCTAAAAAAGAGAAATTTACATGCTATTTTAATTTCAGCATTATTTAGAAATAACCAATCATATTTTAAACCTTTAGGATCGATGATGCGAAATGCACTTTCAGCATTTGAACATATTTTTGTTCAAAATGAAGATTCAAAGAAGCTATTAGAATCAATAAATTTTAATAATGTCACTGTTGCTGGTGACACTCGTTTTGATAGAGTTACTAATCAGTTAAAAACAGATAACAAACTCTCATTTATTGAAGAGTTTAAACAAGACAAACTATGTGTTGTTATTGGTAGTTCTTGGCCTGAAGATGAAGAGTTTTTAGTAAATTATATAAATTCTAACGACTCAAAAGAAATTAAATACATTATTGCGCCTCATAATATAAAACAGAATCAAATTCAAAATTTAACCTCAAAACTTAACGTAAAAACTGTTTTATTTACTGAAAAGGAAGGACAAAACCTTTCAGATTATTCTGTATTTATTATAGATACAATTGGTATTTTAAGTAAGATATATAGCTACGCAGATATTGCTTATGTTGGTGGAGCGATGGGAGCTACTGGACTTCATAATATATTAGAACCAGCAGTATTTGGAGTTCCAATAATTATTGGAAAAAACCATTCTAAATTTCCTGAAGCTCAACAAATGATGGATTTTGGAGGATTAAAATCTATAAAAAATGAAGACGAATTAAATTCTGAATTAACTTCAATTATTGAAAACGCATCAAAACGAAATCAAATGGGTAGCTTAAATAAAGAGTTTATCGATTTAAATAAAGGTGCAATTCAAAAAATCACAAACTATTTAAAATAAAAAAAGCCTCTATCTTTTCAGATAAAGGCTTTAGTACTCAAGGCGGGACTTGAACCCGCACGTCCTAATGGACACAGGATTTTAAGTCCGGCGTGTCTACCAATTCCACCACTTGAGCATCTTGGTATATTGTTATCAGTGTATAGAGCGAAAGACGGGATTTGAACCCGCGACCCTCACCTTGGCAAGGTGATGCTCTACCCCTGAGCTACTTTCGCGTTATAGCAATTTGTAATGAACGTTTGTTGTAATTGCGAGGGCAAATTTAATACATTTCTTAGAAAACCAAAGCCTTTTTTAGAAAAAAACTTATTTTTTTTAAGCACGCTTCTTTTTCAGCAACATACGCTTAATTTCATTCAGTTTCATTAAGGCCTCAACTGGTGTTAATGTATCGATATCTATGTTTACAATTTCTTCCTTAATCTGCTCTAATAGAGGATCGTCCAAATTAAAAAAGCTTAATTGCATCTCATTATCTAGCGATTTTACCTTATCAGTAAGTTCTTCGCTAGAATGAGATTTTTCTAATTGTTTTAATATTTTTTCAGCACGATGGATGACTTGCTGTGGCATTCCTGCCATTTTCGCCACATGAATACCGAAACTATGCTCACTTCCGCCTTCAACCAGTTTACGTAAAAAAAGCACATTGTCTTTTAGCTCTTTTACTGAAACATTAAAGTTTTTAATGCGTGAAAATGTTTCAGTCATTTCATTTAACTCGTGATAGTGCGTTGCAAATAATGTTTTAGCTTTACTTGGATGCTCATGTAAATATTCGCTAATTGCCCAAGCAATAGAAATACCATCATAAGTACTTGTACCACGACCTATTTCATCTAACAATACCAAACTACGCTCTGAAATATTATTTAAAATAGAAGCCGTTTCATTCATCTCAACCATAAACGTAGATTCTCCCATTGAGATATTATCACTTGCACCTACTCTAGTAAAAATCTTATCTGTTAATCCAACCTTTGCTGCTTCAGCAGGCACAAAACTTCCCATTTGAGCCAACAACACAATCAGTGCTGTTTGACGTAAAATAGCCGATTTACCAGACATATTTGGTCCAGTAATCATGATTATTTGTTGCTTGTCTCTATCTAAATACACATCGTTAGCAATGTAAGGTTCGCCATGTGGTAACTGCTTTTCAATTACTGGATGCCTACCATTTTTTATATCTAAAGCAAAGGTTTCGTTTATTTCTGGTCGTGTATAATTGTTTTCGCTTGCTAATTGTGCAAAACCACATAAGCAATCTAATTGGGCAATCAATGCTGAATTTTTTTGAACAGGTTTTATAAACTGACTTATCCAACTTACCAATTCGGCAAATAATTGCTGCTCTATAGCTAAAATACGCTCTTCGGCACCTAATATTTTAGTTTCGTATTCTTTTAATTCTTCAGTAATATAACGCTCGGCATTCACTAAAGTTTGTTTACGAATCCATTCTGCTGGAACTTTATCTTTATGAGAATGACGTACTTCAATATAATACCCAAACACATTGTTAGATGCTATTTTAAGCGATGTAATTCCTGTACGTTCACTTTCGCGTTGTAACATATTATCTAGATAATCTTTTCCAGAAGTCGATAATGCTCGAAGCTCCTTTAGTTCTTCAGAAAAATCGGAAGAAATTGTATTTCCTTTTAAAATATTTACTGGAGCTTCTTCATTTAATGTCGCTTTAATCCGCTGACGCAAGTCTTCACATAACTCTAAAGATTCGCCTATTTGCTGTAATGCTTTATTATTGGTTTGTTGTGTTAATGCTTTTATTGGCACAATGGCTTCTAACGCATTTTTTAATTGCACCACTTCTCTCGGACTAATTTTTACGGTTGCAACTTTTGAAATTAACCGTTCAATATCACCTATTTGCTTGATGTGATTCTGAATTTTCTTCAAAACGATAGCGTCATCCATAAAATACTGGACCACTTCGTGACGCTTGTTTATTTTATCAGCATCAATAAGAGGCAATGCCAACCAACGTTTAAGTAAACGTCCTCCCATTGGAGAAATGGTTTTATCAATAACATCAATTAAGGTTACAGCATTCTGGTTGTATGATTGGTAAAGTTCAAGGTTTTTTATTGTGAATCTATCCATCCAAACGTGATCGTTTTTAGTGATACGCTGAATTGCTGTGATATGCTTTAATTTATGATGCTGTGTTTCGCTTAAGTAATGTAAAACTGCTCCTGAAGCTACAATCCCTTCAAATAAATCATCAATTCCGAAGCCTTTTAACGATTTTGTATTAAAATGTTTCAGCAATGTTTCATTAGCATAATCATCTTGAAACACCCAATCTTCCATATAAAATGTATGAAAATCATTTCCGAAGATGTTATTAAACTCTAACCGTTTTGGTTTAGAAATTAAAACCTCACTTGGTCTGAAATTTTGAAGTAATTTATCTACATACTCTGCATTGCCTTGTGAGATTAAAAACTCACCTGTTGACACATCTAAAAAAGAAACACCAATTAGGTTTTTACCAAAACATACAGCAGCTAAAAAATTGTTGGTTTTAGAATGTAAAATATCATCGTTTAGCGCTACTCCAGGAGTTACAAGCTCTGTAACACCACGTTTTACAATCGTTTTGGTTTGTTTTGGGTCTTCCAATTGGTCGCAAATAGCAACACGACAACCAGCTTTAACTAGCTTTGGCAGATACGTATTTAATGAATGATGTGGAAAACCAGCCAGTTCGGTTTCGGTTTCACTACCAGCACCACGTTTTGTTAAAATAATATCTAAAATTTTAGAAGCTTTAACAGCATCTTCACCAAAGGTTTCATAAAAATCACCAACTCTAAATAGCAATAGTGCATCAGGATACTTTGCCTTAATAGCATTGTATTGTTTCATTAGTGGAGTTTCCTTTTTTACTTTTTTAGCCAATGGTTTTGTATATTTTAAATAGTATTTTTGCTACATCTATTGATTCTCGATACATTTTGAATGATATTCAAAATACTCGAATTGACATTTTTTATTATTTCATGTCTCTTTGAGTGATTTGCTTTTGCAGATTATATCGAAAACAAGTGAAATTAAGATTGCTAAAGTACTTATAATTTGATGTTTTTTAAAACAACAAACACATAAGTTATCTACAATTACTAATAGATTTTAACATGCGAAAACTAAAAAATAGCGAATTAGACAGGTTGAGTGTTGATGAGTTTAAAAACACTAAAAAAACACCATTAATTATTGTTTTAGATAATATACGAAGCCTTAACAATATAGGCTCTGTGTTTAGAACAAGTGATGCTTTTTTAGTTGAAAAAATTTATCTGTGTGGCATCACTGCAACACCTCCTCATAAAGATATACATAAAACTGCTTTAGGAAGTACAGACACTGTGGCTTGGGAATATGTTGAAAACACAATAGATTTAATTGAACAACTAAAATCTGATAATGTTATTGTGGCTTCTATTGAGCAAGCCGAAAATGCGACAATGCTTAACGACTTTAAACCAGAAACCAATAAAACATATGCTTTAGTTTTTGGTAATGAAGTAAAAGGAGTTGCTCAAAACGTTGTTAGTGCTAGTGATATTATTTTAGAAATCCCACAGTTTGGCACCAAGCATTCTCTTAATATATCTGTGAGTTGTGGCGTTGTGGTTTGGGATGTGTTTGCGAAAATGAAAATGAACTAATTAGAATAAAATGAAAAAAAGTCAATTTTTCTTTGCAATTGTCTATTTAATTTTTTCGTGTTCAGATGAATCAAAAGAGAAATTTCCAGAAAACATATTCGCAATTGAGCAAATTGGAAAACTCAAAAATGGATCTTATACTTTTTGCTCTACTGTTCCGAAAAAAAAAGAATATACATATCGCGTAGGAGTTTGGTCATTCTATATGAAAAATGGTAAAAAAATTGCTGAAGGAGAATATGATAAAAAAATTATAGAAATTGATTCGGCAGGCGGATGTTCATATTCATATATTACTAACTCTGTCAATTTAAATAAATGGCAATTTTGGGATATTGATGGAAAAGAAATACAGCCAACTACAAGATTAATTTCATTAATAAACCTAAAATAAAATAGAAGTTATAGTGAATATCTTATTAAGTTGTGCTTGGTATGTGTTTGCGAAGATGAAAAATTTGTCATCCTGAACTTGATTCAGGATCTAATTAATTTTGGATTCCGCATTAAAGTGCTGAATGACAGAAATAATCAATAAAATTTAACTTGATTTTAAACCTTTAAAAACTAACTTCGCTTATAGCTTGATATAAACTATTAAAACGAATTCACACCAAGACGTTGTCACATATATGAGAAAATCACAAATATGAAAAACTACTTTATTATACTTTTCTCAAGTTTACTTTTGACCAGTTGTCTTTTTGGTGATAATCCCTCAGAATCAACTAATTTGACAAAGGATTTTTGGCTGAATTGGTTTGAAAACAAAACTAATCAAAGCATCATATGCAGTGAAAATGGAAATAATGGACATATTGTAATAGATGAAACAGTATTTGTTGTTGGATTTAATAATGATTTCATTATTGCTAAGCATAGACCTAAAATTGAAAATGATTCTATCAAAAAGAAAGAAATAATAAATTATTATATTATTGATATAAGGAATTATGAACGAGGAAACTCTAAAAGTTATGATGTTCATCTTTTAACAGAAAAAGGATATCAGATAATGAGAAATTATTTAAAAGTACCCAAAGACCTCACCTTTACAATAATTACAAACCCTCAAAATAAATGACAATTGCAACTATAATATTTAGTTTGATTTTAAACCTTTAAAAACTAACTTCGTTTAAAGCTTTATATAAACTATTAAAACGAATTCATATCAAGACGTGTACACGTATGAAAAAAAAACTACTACCATTATTAATTATCGGATTTATTCTTGTTTCGTGCAAGAATAATTGTCTATCTAACTCTTATTGGCTAGCTGTAAAATCATATCCTATTCCACCCGAAACAGGAAATAGCGTTTATGATGGAATGACTATTCACTTTACGAATGACCAATTATTTTTTGGGGACGTTTATTATAAAAAAAAAGGCAATTACAACTTGAGAATTGTCAATAAAAAAATATTTTTAAATGATACTATCTGGGTAGTAAATTTTGCAGAATATCAAGACAGCTTAATATTAGATATAAAAGAAAATGCCAGAGTAAAATTCATCAAGTTAGACAAGAAGTATTCTATAGAGGAGAAACCAGAAATGTGGAAACATAAAAACTGGATTTTATCATATAATGATTATCAGCGAGAACTTTATTTAACGGATTCCTTGTTTTTTGATGAACCAGATTCTAAACTTTGTATTCAAAAAGACCTTCAGGACAATCAATTTATAAGTACAATTGATAAATGGAAAACCGTTAACATAAATGGCAATCAATTATTTATTAAGACTTTCCATCAAATGGACAACGAATTTTATAGAATTAAAAACTATGTAGGAGATTCTATTATTGAGTTACAATCACTTCAATTTCCAAATGTCAAAACTGATTTACGAAAAAGACAATATATATCTGAATCCAAAAGGCAAGAAATTATCAGCCAAATCCAAAATCACGTTTGGAAAATGGACAGAATATTAAGTTTAGATACTTTAGGACAAGGTTCACGAGATTGGGATTCATCCTTAATCAAATTGGAATCCCTAAAAGACAAAAAACTATCATTTAAGTTTTCCAAAGATTCGACATATAATATTTATGAATCAGATATTTCAGTAAGAAATGGAAACTGGAAAGTATCGCAAACTGGGAATGAAATAATTCTTAATAATGGAATTAATCCATCCGATTATGTTGACTTAATAAACGTAAATGCTGACAGTTTGGTCATTGGTAGTTTACGAATGTTTGAGCCAAAAGAAGATAATTACGGAATGGATGTAGAAATATATTTTAAAATAAAACTGATAAAATAACAGTGCTTACAATGTATATAAAAAACAACGTAAGTCATTGCTTAAAATAAAACAGTTTAGGCATTTATGGAAAGTCGTAAAATTTAAAAACTCGGTTTGTGTATTACCAAAAAACTATCGCTTTCTATTCAGCGCTACTTTCCAAACAAAAACTCAATAAACACAACCCTAATCACTCACTACAAATCTGACCTAAAATCCAAAGGTAATCGGCTCTGTTTTCAACAAAATCTCTATCAGAGATATCAATAATTTTTACGTTAAGCTCTGTTTGGTTTTTTAAAAACTCTAAATATCCAGAGTTAATTTTTTCGAGATAATCGTTATCTATATTTTGCTCGTAATCTCTACCACGTTTTTTTATGTTTTCTTGTAGTCGTTCTGTGTTTTGATACAAATACACATACAACTCTGGTTTTGCAATGTCTTTATACATTAAATAAAACAGCTTTCTGTAGAGTTTAAACTCATCTTCTGGCAACGTAATTTTTGAGAAAATCAACGATTTATAAATATCATAATCGCTCACCATAAAATCTTTAAATAAATCTAACTGCGATAAATCGTCGCTAATTTGCTGATAACGATCGGCAAGAAAAGACATTTCTAAAGTAAAAGCATAGCGTTGTGGCTCTTCGTAAAACTTTGGTAAAAAAGGGTTGTCGGCAAAACGCTCTAGAATAAGTTTCGCATTAAAATCGTGTGCAATTTTATTAGCCAAACTCGTTTTTCCTGCTCCTATATTTCCTTCAATAGCGATGTAATTATAATTAGAAAAATGAAACTGTTTAGTTGGATTTTTAAGCCAAATATGAAATGGCTCTACTTGGCTATCATCATTGCAATTTTCTAATAATTCGGCAATACTTACATTTAGCTTTGGGTGAATGTGTTTAGGAGCAATATCATACAATGGCTGCAATACAAACTTGCGTTCTTGCATTTTAGGATGTGGCACTTTTAGTGATTTTGAATTGATAATTTCATCATCAAAAAACAACACATCTAAATCTATAATTCTAGATTGATACCCTTTTGTATTCTCTCTAGTTCTACCAAGAATAGTCTCAATAGTTAGCAACTCATCAATTAATTGCTCTGAAGAAAAATTGGTTTCTATAAAAATGCAAGTGTTTAAAAAATCGTCACCTTCAAAACCTAAAGCAGGTGTGTTATACACTTTTGAAATGATATTAACTTTGCCAATTCTGGCAAAAATTAAATCGACAGCATCTTGCAGATGTTTTAATCTGTCGCCTTTATTGCTACCAAGTGATATGTAAACTTTATGAGGTTGGTCCATAATTAATGCCAAAATAAAGAAAACAAAATCACTTTATCTTATATTTACAGTAAGTATTTATTCACAATTATGACATTAAAAGACAAACTTGCTGCACAAAAAATTTACTTGCTATTGGCTGCTTTGTTTATCACCTCTTTAGTAGTATCTAATCTTATTTTTCAGAAGTTTTTTTATTGGTATCCTTTAGACATTGAAATATTTGGCGCAAAGCTTTTTGAGATTTCTGTAGGTATTTTGCCTTATCCAATAACGTTTTTAATTACAGACCTTATAAGTGAAATTTATGGTAAAAAAAGAGCCAACCAAGTTGTTGTAACTGGAATTTTTGCTTCATTGTTTTCGTTAGGCATTATATTACTATCTAATTATGCTCCTGCAACATCTTGGTCTCCAGTTGGCGACTCAATGTTTTCGACAGTATTTGGCAATACTGCGATTGCAGTTTTTGCGAGTATGTTAGCCTATTTATTTGCTCAATTTGTGGACATACAGATTTATCACTTTTGGAAACGATTAACAAAAGGAAAACATTTGTGGCTACGTAATAATTTTTCAACATTCACATCGCAATTTGTCGATACACTAACCATTTTATTGCTTTTATGCAGTTTTAATATCATTGCTTGGGATAGGTTTTACGGACTTCTTGTTGCTGGATTTCTTTTTAAAGTGTTAATCGCAATAATAGATACTCCATTTTTATATCTAGGCGTATATTTATTTAGAAAGCGATTTAATCTTAAAGTAAATGAAGAAATTGAACTTATTTAAAACTGCTAAAGTTTTATTAAACTTTAACGTTTCATCAACTATTACTGTCAACTTTGCGTATATATAGTACTTAACTAAAATTTTACCATCTGTATGAATACTACAAAAAAACGAAAATTCACTCTAAAGAAATTTTTAAAAATCACAGGTATTTCTTTACTAATAATTGTTTTATTATTAATAGCAGTCCCATTTGTGTTTCAATCGCAAATTAAAGGCATGGTAAAAACATTTATCAACGAAAATTTAAATGCTAAAGTAGAGTTTAGCGATGTGAGTTTAAGTTTGCTTAAGAGCTTTCCGCAAGCATATGTAGAAGTAAGCGACTTGGTTATTACTAATTACGAACCTTTTAAAGATGAGACATTAGCAACTGCTAAGAGTTTATCATTTTCAATGTCTGTAAAAGAATTATTTAAAAGTGCTGACGAAGGCGCTATAGTAGTGAATACTATTACTTTAAATGAAGCTTTATTAACTCTAAAAACCAATTCTGTTGGTATAGTTAATTACGATATTGTTAAAGAACGACCAAATGCTAGTGAATCATCAAGTTTTGCGTTTGATATTGACCAATACAGCATTAATAAAAGTGCCTTAACTTATATTGATGAAGAATCTAAAATGATTGTTCACATTTCTGAATTAAACCATACAGGAACAGCAAAAATAACAAGCGACATATCTGAACTAGATACTAAAAGTGAAGCTAATGTGAGTTTTACAATGGATAGCACTAAATATTTAAACAACAATCATGTGACTTTAGATGCTTTGATTGATATGGATTTAGACAACAGCAAATACACATTTAAAGATAATAAAGCACTTATAAATCAATTACCAATAGAGTTTAAAGGCTATGTTCAGCTTTTAGAAAATGGTCAGGATATCGATATTAGTTTTGAGAATCCAGGCTCTTCTTTTAAAGATTTTCTAGCTGTAATTCCTGAATCATATTCAAAAAATATTGAAAATGTTAATACAACTGGCGATTTTAAAGTTAGCGGAATTATAAAAGGTTTGTATTCTGATGAAACAATACCAACTTTAGATATCAGCATAAAATCGGACAATGCATCTTTTAAATATCCTGACTTACCAAAACGTGTTGAAAACATAATTATTGACACAGAGATTAAAAACGAAACAGGGAAAGTTGAAGATACTTACGTTGCCATAAACACTTTAAATTTTAAAATAGATAATGACGTTTTTAAATCGTCGGCAACATTAAAAAACATTACAGGCAATATGCTTGTAAATGCTGATATAGATGGCGTTTTAAACTTAGCAAATATCACCAAAGCTTATCCTGTAGAATTAAAAAATCAACTAAGCGGAATTTTAAAAGCAAAAATAAACACTGCTTTTGATATGAAAGCTATTGAGACAAATGCTTTTGAGCGCATTAAAAGTTCTGGCTCAATGAATGTTACCGATTTTATCTTTTCATCGGAAGATATTATCAATCCAATACATATTTCTAAAGTAGATATGACGTTTAATCCTGCAACTGTATCTTTAAATACATTTAGTGCAAAAACTGGAAAAAGCGACTTAAATGCTAATGGAACTATTCAAAATTTGCTAGGCTTTTTATTAAGCGATCAAACACTTAAAGGTAATTTTAATGTTAATTCTAACACGTTCGCTTTAAGTGATTTTATGGTTCCGAAAGATAAAACTGCTGCTGAAAATAAAACTACAAGTAGTTCAGAATCTTTAAAAATTCCTGCTTTTTTAGATTGTACAATTAATGCTAATGTTGGTACTGTTTTATATGATAATTTAGATTTAAAAGATGTAAAAGGAACACTTATTATAAAAGACCAACAAGCAACTTTAAAAGACTTAACTTCAAAATTATTTGAAGGAGCTTTAGCTGTTTCTGGTAATGTAACCACAAAAACAGATACGCCATCTTTTAATTTAAGCTTATCGGCAGATAGTTTTGATATTGCTAAATCGTTTAACGGATTAGATATGTTTCAAAGCATAGCTCCAATTGCAAAAGCACTTCAAGGAAAATTAAACACAAAAATAAATTTGTCTGGAGTTTTAGATAAAGAATTTTCTCCAGTTTTAAATACCATCTCTGGTAACGCATTTGCTGAATTACTTACCACTAAAATTGAACCAAAAGAAGGTGAAGTGCTAAATAAATTACAAGGCGCTTTAAATTTTGTTGAATTTAACAAACTAGACCTAAAAGATTTAAAAGCACATTTAGAATTTAATAACGGAAAAGTTACAGTTAAGCCTTTTAATTTAGCTTATAAAGATATTGGCATTACAGTTTCTGGTTCGCATAGTTTTGATAAATCTTTAACCTATGATGCAGTATTTAATGTACCTGCAAAGTATTTAGGCAGTGAGGTAAATAGGCTTATCGGAAAAATTAATGATAATGAGGTTAATAAAATTACAATTCCTGTAACAGCTAATATTTCTGGTTCTTATACTAGTCCTAAAGTATCAACAGATTTAACAAGTGGAGTTACTAATTTAACGAAACAGCTTATTGAAATTGAAAAGCAAAAACTTATTGGACAAGGAAAAGATAAAATTAAAGATTTACTAAGTGGACTTACTGGAGGTAATAATACGAATACTTCTGGTGGGACAACGTCAACAGATACCACAAAAGTGAAAAACGACTCAATTAAAACAACTCCTGGAAAAGACAAAGTAAAAGAAGGTGTAAAAAATGTACTAGGAGGAATTTTAAGTGGAAAGAAAAAGAAAAAAGATAGTGTAAACTAGCAATTGTTATTTAACAAACACTGTTTCAAAATAATAAAATCATTCAAAATAGGCGCTTTTTGGTCTTTTTGAATGATTTTTTGTAAAGAAGTGTAAGATTATTTGCTTTTCCCAATTAATTAGTTATTATGTAGTTATTAAGATTAACTTAAAAGAAAAAAGCAATATATGAGGCAATTAAAAATAACGAAGCAAGTTACCAACAGAGAATCTAAATCACTTGATAAATACCTACAAGATATAAGTAAACTCCCTCTTATCACAGCAGATGAGGAAGTAGAGTTAGCTCAACGTATTAGAGAAGGCGATCAGGTTGCTTTAGATAAGCTTACAACTGCTAACTTACGTTTTGTTGTTTCTGTATCTAAACAATATCAAAACCAAGGGTTATCATTACCAGATTTAATTAACGAAGGTAACGCTGGATTGGTAAAAGCAGCAAAGCGTTTTGATGAGACTCGAGGATTTAAATTTATATCTTATGCTGTTTGGTGGATTCGTCAAGCAATTTTGCAAGCTTTAGCTGAACAATCTCGAATAGTTAGATTACCTTTGAACAAAATTGGTTCTATAAATAAAATCAATAAAGCTTTTTCGTTTTTAGAGCAGTCGCATCAGCGTCCGCCAAGTGCCGAAGAAATTGCTAACGAGCTAGACATGACAGTTAGCGAAGTAAAGCAATCGATGAAAAATTCTGGAAGGCATTTATCAATGGATGCTCCGTTAAAAGAAGGAGAAGATTATAGCTTATACGATGTTGTAAAATCGACAGAGTCACCAAAGCCAGATAATCAGTTAATGTATGATTCATTACAATTAGAAATTGGTAGAGCGTTAGAAACGCTATCTGATAAAGAGAGTAATGTTATTAAATTGTATTACGGTTTAGGTGGTGAAATGCCAATGAGTTTGGACGAAATTGGAGACACTTTCGACCTCTCAAGAGAGCGTGTAAGACAAATAAAAGAAAAAGGTATTAGACGTTTACGTCATACCTCAAAAAGTAAAATACTAAAAACGTATTTAGGATAGACTTAAATACACCCATAATTATTATAAGCAAGAAATGTTAAGAATCGAAATTAAAGAAGGTGAGAATATTGAACGTGCATTAAAACGTTACAAACGTAAGCACAGAAATGTAAAGGTGATGCAAAACTTGAGAGAAAATCAATTTTTCACTAAACCATCTGTTAAAAGAAGACGTGAAATTCAAAAAGCAGAATACATTCAAAATTTAAGAGATCAAGAAGAAGTTTAAAATCTTCTATTAGAATAAAAAAAGCGCAATTTATATTGCGCTTTTTTTATTCTATATCAATACCTACGACATAGCCTTCGCTGCCTCTAATATTAAAGACTGTTTGGTCTTCAAATATTAAATATTGACCTTTTATACCTTTCAAAACACCTTTATAAGTTGGTGTTTTGTCTAAATTTAAACTCTTAGGTTTTACTGGATATTGCAATACAGGAAATTCTAAATTAGTTTCTGTATTGTTTTGTATAAAATAATCTAATGCTTCTTTTGGAATATATTGTTTTAATTTTTCTCTCCATTCAACCAAATTCTCATCAACAACTTCATTTTTAAGCATAGTTCTCCAATTAGTTTTATCACTAACATAATCTTTTAAAGCCACTTCTGTTATTCCTGCTAAATACCTATTAGGCACCTCAACAATCTCAATAGCTTCATGAGCACCTTGATCTATCCAACGTGTTGGAATTTGACTTTTACGAGTAACACCTACTTTTACACTACTAGAATTTGCTAAATACACAACATGTGGCTGTAACTGTACTTTTTTTTCGTATTCTAAATCTCTGTCTTCTTGGTCTAAATGAGCTGTACTCAATTCTGGTCTCATAATCCAATCTGCAGCTTGAGGAATATCAAAAAAACAGCTTTTGCAAAATCCTTGTCGGTAAATAGGTTTATCTAAACTACAGTTTAAACATTGATACTTAACAAATTGAATGGTTATAGTTTTGTCCAACAATTGGTTCATACTCAGAAAATCATTTTCAAACACTAAATAGTACTGAATTGGTTGTGAAAATTCAGTTTCCATTTTTGTTAAAACACCTTGGTAAGTCATCAAAAAAAGTATTATTTTTATTTTCTAAAGATAATGCAAATATGCCAATTCCCATAGTCAATTCAATTGCTACGTGGTTCTTAAAAAAACGATTTCATCAAATTGAATTGTTTTTAAAATATCCACATGATGTTCAAAATGAGTTACTTTTTCAATTAATTGCTATGGCAAAAGATACCGAAATTGGGAAACAATATGATTTTGCCTCCATAAAAGATTATAAAACATTTGCAGAGCGTTTACCAATTTTAACTTATGAAGATAATCAGGAAAGAATTGAACGTTCTAGAAAGGGTGAAAACAATATTTTTTGGCCTACTCCTATTAAATGGTTTGCTAAATCTAGTGGTACAACAAGTGCAAAAAGCAAATTTATTCCTGTTAGTTATGAATCGTTAGAAGACTGTCATTATGCTGCAAGTAAAGATTTACTTTGTATGTATCTTAACAATAATGAAAACTCTCAACTTTTTACTGGTAAAAGTTTACGATTAGGTGGAAGTAAAGAGTTGTACACAGAAAACGGAACTGTATTTGGTGATTTGTCAGCTATTTTAATTGATAATATGCCTTTTTGGGCTGAGTTTAGTAGTACTCCAAGCAATAAGGTTTCATTAATGAGCGATTGGGAATATAAAATGCAAGCTATAGTTGATGAAACCATTAATGAAAATGTTACTAGTCTTGCTGGTGTGCCTTCATGGATGCTGGTTTTACTTAATAATGTTTTAGAAACTACTGGAAAAGATAGCCTTTTTGATGTTTGGCCAAACTTAGAAGTTTATTTTCATGGAGGTGTAAGTTTTATGCCTTATGCTGAACAGTATAAAACTATTCTACCAAAAAAGGACTTTAGATATTATGAAATTTATAATGCCTCTGAAGGCTTTTTTGCTATACAAGATCAAAACAATTCTAGCGAGTTATTACTAATGTTGGATTATGGAATATTTTATGAGTTTATCCCAATGGATACTTATGGAACTGAAGACCAAAAAATAATACCTCTTAGCGAAGTTAGAAAAGATGTGAATTACGCTGTTGTAATTACTACAAATGCTGGTTTATGGAGATATAAAATTGGTGACACAATTAGATTTACATCAACTAATCCTTATAGAATTAAAGTTTCTGGCAGAACAAAACATCATATTAATGTATTTGGTGAAGAGTTGATTATTGAAAATGCTGAAGATGCTCTTAAAAAAGTATGTAAAAAAACTAAAGCTGATATTGTTGATTATACTGTTGCACCAATTTTTATGGAAGGGAAAGAAAAAGGTGCTCATGAATGGTTAATTGAATTTAAAAAACCTCCAACAGACATTAATTTATTTAATGAGTTATTAGACAATGCTTTAAAATCGTTAAACTCAGATTACGAAGCTAAACGCTATAATAACATAACACTTAATAAGCCAAAAATTAATATTGCACGCCAACAGTTATTTTATGATTGGTTAAAACTTCACAACAAATTAGGAGGACAACATAAAATACCTAGACTATCAAATACTCGTAAGTATATAGACGAACTACTTACTCTAAATAATTAAAATATTCTTTTAAACGGAAAAAATCGCAAACTTAAAACCGTTAACGAATATAATTTGTGCTTTATCTAAAAATGGAAAATATAGTTTTTATCTTACAAATATGATTCTATATTTACATAGTAATAAAGAAAGAAAAAAATCATTATTACTTGAAAATTTAAAATAGAGCAATCAGTATAAAAGCATTGTTTTGCAATATTAATTACTTATCCAAAATAAAAAACCACTCCAAAAGAGTGGTTTCTATTTTTTATATCGTTTGTAACTTATTTATGAAACAGCTTTTAGCTTTTTTAAAGTTGTTTTATTAAGCTTATCTTCAGCATAAATTTTAGTAACATTTAGTTTTTTCTCTTTACTACTTGGTAAATCGAACATTGCATCTGTTAATATTTCTTCGCATAACGAACGCAAACCTCTAGCTCCTAATTTATACTCAATAGCTTTTTCTACAATAAAGTCTAAAGCACCATCAGTTATAGTAAACTCAATGTTATCCATTTCAAACAACTTTTTGTATTGCTTTATAATGGCATTTTTAGGCTCAGTTAATATGGCTCTTAATGTTTTTGCATCTAATGGATCCATATAAGTAAGTACTGGTAGTCTTCCTATAATTTCTGGAATAAGCCCAAAATCTTTTAAATCTTTAGGTATAATATATTGCAGCATATTATTTACATCAACCATTTCATCATCATGCGAAGCTTTATATCCAATAGCAGTCATGTTTAATCTTTTAGAAATTACACGCTCTATACCATCAAAAGCTCCACCAGCAATAAATAAAATATGCTCAGTATTAACTTCGATAAATTTTTGGTCTGGATGTTTACGTCCTCCTTTTGGTGGCACATTAACAACTGTTCCTTCTAGTAATTTTAATAATGCTTGCTGAACACCTTCACCAGACACATCTCTTGTTATTGATGGATTATCACTCTTACGTGCAATTTTATCTATCTCATCAATAAACACAATACCTTTTTCAGCTTTTTCTAAGTTGTAATCTGCTGCTTGTAATAAACGTGTTAAAATACTTTCAACATCTTCACCTACATAACCAGCTTCAGTTAATACAGTTGCATCAACAATTGCTAGAGGCACATTAAGCATTTTTGCAATGGTTTTAGCCATCAAGGTTTTACCTGTACCTGTTTGACCAACCATTATAATATTACTTTTCTGTATTTCAATATCATCATTTGTTGCAGGTTGCAATAACCTTTTATAATGATTATATACAGCAACAGACATTACCTTTTTAGTATACTCCTGACCAATAATATATTCATCAAGAAATCCTTTTATTTGTTGAGGTTTTTTCAACATTAACTCAGACGATAATTCTGAGTTACCACTTTGTTTAGATTCTTCTAAAACAATACCATGTGCTTGCTCGATACATCTGTCGCAAATATGCGCATCGAGTCCTGCAATTAATAAATTGGTTTCTGGCTTTTTCCTACCACAAAATGAACATTCTAATTCTTCCTTTGCCATAATTTAAAAGTTTTATAAGATTTCCTCATATATGAGAATTACTTATTTTTTATTACCTGATAATACTTCATCAATCATACCGTACTCTAAAGCTTTATCGGCTTTCATCCAATAATCTCTATCACTATCGTTATATACTTTGTCGTAATCTTGACCAGAATGTTTACTAATTATTTTATATAATTCTTCTTTTAAAGTCAAAATTTCTCTAGCCGTAATTTCTATATCACTAGCTTGCCCTTGAGCTCCACCAAGTGGTTGGTGGATCATCACACGCGAATGTGTTAATCCGCTACGTTTTCCTTTTTCACCAGCACATAATAATACTGCTCCCATTGAAGCTGCCATACCTGTACAAATAGTTGCTACGTCTGGCTTAATAAGCTGCATCGTATCATAAATTCCAAGTCCAGCATAAACACTTCCTCCTGGTGAGTTAATATATATTTGAATATCTTTAGAAGCATCTGTACTTTCTAAAAACAATAATTGTGCCTGTATAATATTTGCTACCTGATCATTAATTGCTGTTCCCATGAAAATGATACGATCCATCATTAAACGTGAGAAAACATCAAAAATAGCTATATTCATTTGACGCTCTTCTATAATATTTGGCGTTAAGCCAACAGGATACATGCTACTTACTATTTTGTTATAATATGTACTGCTTATACCTTGATCTTTTATTGCAAATTTTTCAAATTCTTTTCCGTAATCCATTAGTAATTTTTGTGTCTATTTAATGTTAAAAAAAAGCGTAAAACCTAACAGTTTTACGCTCTAAATATAAGGATTTAATTTGTAACAATTAACTGTAAAATTCTTTTACAAAATCATCATAAGTAATCTCTTTAACTTTAAGATTAGCTTCTTTTTTGTAAAGTTCTAATAATTTCTGACTCATTAATTGTTCTGACAAACGTTTTATTTCGTCTTTGTTAGATAAAATACGAGCTGCTATATCATCTAATTCTTTATCTGAAGGATTCATTTGACCAAATTGAGCCATTTGAACTTTAATCATTTGCTTTGCAAAATCTTTTAAATCATCAAAAGTTACTTGAAGGTTATGTGTTTCAATTAATTTTCCTTCAATTAATTGGTAACGCATACTTTTTTCAGACTTTTCGTATTCTTCTTTTGCTTGGTCTGCATCAATTTGCTCTTCGCCTGCTGTTTGTAACCAACGTTGTAAGAATGAAGCTGGTAAATCAAATTTTGTGTTTTCAACTAAATACTCAGTAATGTCATTTAGTAATTTTTGATCGCCTTGCTGACCAAATTGCTTTTCTGAATCTTCTTTAATTTTAGCTTTTAACTCAGTTACAGAAGTCACAATTCCTTTTCCGAATAATTTGTCGAATAAATCTTGGTCTAAATCTGCTAATTCTCTTGTGTTAATTTCGTTTATTGTAAAATTAACCTCAATATCTAAACCATGAGCATCGTCATGAGATACTTTTAAGAAATGCATTAAATCGTGGTCATCTTCGAACAAACCTTTTGTTTTAAGCGTCACAACGTCTCCAACTTTAGCACCAACAAATTGTTTTTCTGTTGCTTTCCCTTTAAACTTGTCTAAAGTAAATGTTGCTTTGTTGTTGATTTCTTTTTCTTCGTTTGTAAAAACTCCTGTAATCTCAGCATCTTTAGTTACAGTATCTTGAGATAGTAATTTTCCGTATTGTTTTCTGATATGCTCAACTTGATTGTTAATCATTTTATCATCAGCAACAATATTATATTGCGTTATGGCTTTTTTAGTTTTTAGCTCTACATCAAATTCTGGAGCTAATCCTAATTCAAATTCAAAAGAGAAAGAATCTGAATCCCAATCTAAATTATCTTGTGCTTTTGGTAAAGGATTTCCTAAAACATCTAATTTTTCTTCAGTTAAGTATTTGTTTAAAGCATCTTGAAGAAGTTTGTTTACTTCATCAACTAATACAGCTTTACCATACTGTTTTTTAACCATTGTCATTGGTACATGTCCTTTTCTAAATCCAGGAATGTTTGCTGATTTACGGTAATCTGTTAAGATTTTTTCTACTTTATCGCTATAGTCTTCCTTAACTATATCTACTTTAACAACAGCATTTAATGCATCAATGTTTTCTCTTGTAATATTCATTATTTAAAAATAAAAATTGGGATGCAAAAGTACATATTTTTTACATCCCAACAAAGTTTTAACGTTTTGTGTTTAAGACTGTTTTATATCTTTATCTAAAAGTGAATAAAGTACAGATTGCATTAATGATAATAGTAAGCTAAATAGTAAAGCAATCCAAAAACCACTTACTGCAAAACCATCTAATAAATAATCTGCCAACATAATGATACCTGCGTTAATTGCTAATAAAAACAACCCTAAAGTAACCACTGTAATTGGAAATGTTAATATTACTAAAATTGGCTTTAAAACCGCATTAAGTATTGCCAATACAACAGCAATGATTATTGCAGAAGTAAAATCGACAACCTGAACACCTGGTAATATTTTTGATAGAACTATTACAGCAACTGCTGTTAATAAAAGTCTGATGATTAAATTCATTAAATTTTATTTTGGTGAATTATAAATATAATAAAGCATATTTTACTATCCTAAAAAATTAACTACTTCGTCATAAAAATCTGTTGGATTTTCGGCATGTAACCAATGACCTGCATTAGCAATTGTTGCAATTTTAGCTTTTGGAAAATGAGATTTAATTAAAGGCTCGTCTGAGGTTGAAATGTATTCTGATTTATCACCTCGTAAAAACAAAGTATCTTTATCAAATTTAGAATGCATTGGCAATGCTTCGCCAACTTCGCTTACGTTTTCTTTTAAAGCATCTAAATTTAAACGCAATGCAAGCTTTCCTTTTTCTTCCCAATATAAATTTTTAAGTAAAAATTGTCTGGTACCAAAATCGGAAACATAAGTTTTAAAAATATCATCTGCTTCTCCTCTGCTTTTTATAATATCAAAATCTAAAGCAGACAAACCACTTAAAATAGTATCGTGATGTATAGGATAAAAACGTGGAGAAATATCGGCAATTATTAATTTTGAAACTAGCTCTGGATATTCAACTGCAAATAACATAGCTACTTTTCCTCCCATGGAATGTCCTAACAAAATAACATCAGTTAAATTATGAGAATCACAGTAGTGTTTTAAATCTTCAACCATTACCTCATAATTAAAGTCGTCACTATGAAAACTTCTACCATGATTACGTTGATCTAGCAAATGGACTTCGTATCCTTCTTCACTAAATTTAGTGCCAAGTGTTTTCCAATTATCACTCATTCCTAAAAAACCATGAAGAAATATAAATGGTTTACCTTGTCCTAATATGTTTGAGTATAACTCCATTATTTTAATCTGTGCAGATACATATTAATAACATTCTCTATGCCAAGATATAAGCTTTCTGAAATAAGGGCGTGACCAATTGATACTTCTAAAAGATCTGGAATATTATCTTTAAAAAACTTAATATTATCTAACGATAAATCATGGCCTGCGTTAATACCTAATCCTAATGAACTTGCCAAAACAGCACACTCAGTATAGGGTTTTATAGCCATTTCATTACCAAGATTATAATGGTGTGCAAAAGCCTCTGTATACAACTCTATTCTGTCTGTACCTGTTGCTTTGGCTCCTTCTATTTGTTTTAAATCTGGATCAACAAAAATAGATGTTCTAATTCCGTTCTGTTTAAATTCTTTAATAACGTCTTTTAAAAAATCTTTATGCTTAATTGTATCCCAACCAGCATTTGATGTTATAGCATCTTCAGCATCTGGCACTAAAGTAACCTGAGTTGGTTTTACTTCTAAAACCATATCTATAAACTGTTTTATTGGGTTTCCTTCTATATTATATTCAGTATAAACAACAGGCTTTAAATCGTAAACATCTTTGTATCTAATATGTCTTTCGTCTGGTCTTGGATGAATAGTAACACCTTGAGCTCCAAAATTCTGAACATCTTTTGCAAATTGCACCAAATTAGGCACATCACCTCCTCTAGAATTACGTAAGGTTGCTATCTTATTAATATTTACACTTAATTTTGTCATATATATTAACTTTGAGCAAACAAAAATACAAAGTAGATAACGCTTTTTGTAGTTATTTTTAATTATTTTGCATTAGATATAAAACCAATATGCCACTTCAACAATATATAATAAACGATATAAAACCACTTAATATTAATGATAAAGTAAGTGATTTAAAAATGATGTTTAATGAACTTACCTATTCTCATATTCCTATAGAAAATGAAGGCGTTTATTTAGGTTGCATTTCAGAAACAGATGCACATTGTTTTGAGGGTAATATTTCAATAAAAGATTGTAACTACGCTATTGAAGGTTTTTACGTTAGATCTTATACTACTTGGTTAGATGTGCTTGAAACTTTTGCACAAAATTCGTGCAACATCATGCCTGTTTTAAGTGAAAAGAATACTTATTTAGGTTATTATGAACTTAACGATATAATTAGTCTTTTTAATGAAACTCCTTTTTTTGGCGAACCAGGTAGTGTGTTAATAGTAGAGAAAGGAATGCAAGATTATTCGTTTAGTGAAATTAGCCAAATTGTCGAATCTAATGATGCAAAAATATTAGGTGCATTTGTATCTAAAATGGAAAGTGATGTTGTACAAATTACTTTAAAAATAGGTAATTCTGGATTGAATGATGTTATTCAAACTTTTAGAAGATACAACTACAATATAGTTTCAGGTCATGAAGAAGATACTTATATCGAGAGTCTTAAAGAACGCTCTGAATACTTAAGAAAATATCTAGATATATAATTACATGAAAATAGCTATTTACGGTCAATTTTATCACTCAAACACTCAATCGAGTATAGATACTCTTTTAGATATTTTTATTGAAAAAAAATTAGAAGTCTCTTTAGAAAAAGATTTTTCTAAAATGGTTAAACATAAAAATTTAGGGGACTTTAAAACATTTACTGAATTAGATAATTCTTATGATTTATTAATTAGTATTGGAGGTGATGGTACAATATTAAGAGCTGTGACTTTTGTTAGAGATTTAGCAATTCCAATAGTTGGTATTAATACTGGTCGTTTAGGGTTTTTAGCAACTATACAAACAGATGATATCACTGAAGCAATTAATGAGATATTAGAAAAGCGATATAAAATTTCTGAACGTACATTACTTAGTATTGAAACAAGCCCAAAAAACAAAACTATAATTGAAACTGATTTTGCCCTAAATGAAATAGCAGTAAGCAGAAAAAATACCACATCGATGATTAAGGTAGAAACGCATTTAAATGCTGAATATCTTACATCATATTGGGCTGATGGCCTCATAATATCTACACCAACTGGCTCAACAGGGTATTCATTAAGTTGTGGTGGCCCAGTAATTTCACCAGATGCAGATAGCCTTGTTCTAACACCTATTGCGCCACATAATTTAAGTGCAAGGCCTTTAGTTATTCCTGACAATACAGAAATACAATTAAAAGTTGATGGTAGAGAAGACCAATATCTAATTTCTTTAGATTCAAGAATTGCAACATTAAGCAATGATACAATTGTAACGATAAAAAAAGCTCCATTTAAAATTAGAATGGTCGAATTGTTAAGTGAAAGCTTTATTGATACACTTAGAAAAAAACTACTTTGGGGAGAAGATAAGCGCAATTAAACAATAAAACCTTATAAATACTGTTTATCTGTAATACTATTTGCCACAAATTACCATAGGCAAATCATATTTATTATATTTGCAAACTTTTAAAATTTTATGAGGTATTTAACCATAGTTTTATTTAGTGTTTTATTTTCACAAACAAGCCAATCTCAAATTTACGAAATTGGCGTTTTTGGTGGTGGAAGTAATTTTATTGGAGATGTAGGTTCAACAACATATATCTCACCTAATAGTCCCGCTTTAGGAGCAATATTAAAATGGAATCGCAGTCCAAGACATGCGTGGAGAGTTTCTGTGATTTATGCAGATTTAGTTGGAGATGATAGTAAATCTAGTGACCCAAGAAGAAAAGAGAGAAATTATAAATTTGATAGTAATTTGTTAGAAGTTTCAGCTGGAATGGAGTTTACATTTTTTGATTTTAATTTGCATGGCGATGGTATTAAAGCAACTCCATATTTATATTCTGGAATAACAGCAGCACGTCATGAGAATTTATTCTTTAACCAAAACGGAGAATTAACTTCAGAAAACTCATTTAGTTGGGCTTATGGAATTCCAATGGTAATTGGCTTTAAAACAACTGTTACTAATCATATTATATTAGCATTAGAAGTCGGCACACGTTATACCTTTACTGATGGAATAGATGGTAGTGTACCAGATGCACCAGAAAGAGAACAATTTAGCTTTGGAAATATAAATAGTAATGATTGGTATACATTTACAGGTATAACATTAACTTATACTTTTGGACAAAAACCATGCTACTGTAATTATTAAATGAATACTAAAGATCAAATACTTAAAGGCAAATTACCCAACCATCTTGCAATAATTATGGATGGCAATGGTCGTTGGGCTAAAAATCAAGGTTTATTGAGAGTTATTGGTCATGAGAACGGAACAAAAGCTGTTCGTGAGGTTGTTGAAGCAAGTGCAGAAATTGGAATAAAGCATTTAACGCTTTACGCGTTTTCAACAGAAAATTGGAACAGACCAAAAATTGAAGTTCAAACATTAATGAAGCTTTTAGTAAAATCTTTGAAAAAAGAAATAAAAACTCTTCAAGACAATAACATTAAACTTTTAGCAATAGGGAATCTTAACGATTTGCCAAAAAAAGCAAAAGAAGAACTTCTTGATGTAATTGAAAAAACCAAGACAAACAACAGAATGACTTTAACTCTTGCACTAAGCTATGGCTCTCGAGAGGAGCTTATAAATGTTGTGAAAGAATTAAGTAATAAAGTTAAAAATAATATAATTTCTACTGAATCTATTGACGAATCCATTATAAATAAGCATCTTTACACGCAAAATTTGCCAGATGTCGATTTGTTGATACGAACAAGTGGAGAACAAAGAATAAGCAATTTCCTTTTATGGCAAATAGCTTATGCCGAATTATACTTTACAAATATACTTTGGCCAGATTTTAAAAAACAAGATTTATACGATGCCTTGATTAATTATCAAAGCAGAGAAAGACGATTTGGAAAAACAAGTGAACAACTTAGCTAACAAAATACTTTTGAAAACTAACATCAGCACATTTTTTATTGCACTATTTTTTATCTTTTCTAGTACAGCAATAGCACAGGACATTGAATTTAATAACGGGAAAAAATATGTTTTAGGTGACATAACAGTCACTGGTAATACTACATTTAGCCCACAAACAGTAGTAACCTATTCTGGCTTAAGAAAAGGTGAAGAAATTACAATTCCAGGAGAAACTATTAGTAATGCATTAAAGAAATTATGGAAATCTAATTTATTTAGTAGTATTGATATTTACCTAGTAAAAACTGAAGGCGATACAGCATATTTAGAAATTGTTCTTGTAGATCTTCCTGAACTTAATGAGGTAACAATAAAAGGCGTTAAAAAATCAAAGACTGAAACGTTAATTAAAGACAATAAACTGACAAAAGGAGTTAAAGTAACTCAAAACCTATTGGCTACAACACAAAACTACCTTACAAATAAGTACAGAAAAGAAGGTTTTTATAATACCAAAGTAACTATTAACACTACAGAAGTAGTTGACTCAATACAAAAAAGTCGAGTTAATATGATTATTAATATTGATAAAGAGAATAAGGTAAAAGTTGAAAAAATAGCCTTTAATGGCAATGATAAAATAAGTGATAAAAAGCTTCGTAAAGCAATGAAAAATACGAAGCAGAAAAACCCAATTCGTTTACTTAAACGTTCAAAATATATTAAAGACGATTACAAAGAGGACTTAGTAAGTATTATTGATAAGTATAAGGAGAATGGATATAGAGACGCTCGTATAATTTCAGATTCTATTATAACTAATAATGATAATACAATTTCTATTAACATTAATCTTGAAGAAGGAGAAAAATACACTTTTGGTAAAATAACATTTGTTGGTAATAGTGTATACACAGACCAACAATTAAACTCCGTATTAAGAATAAAAGAAGGCGAAACCTATAATGGTGTTGAACTTAAAAAGAGAATTGCTGATGATTCAAAACCAGACGCTGACGATTTAACCAATTTATATCAAAACAGTGGTTATCTGTTTTCGTCAATAAATCCTGTTGAAGTAAGTGCAGATGGCAATGTTATTGATATGGAAATTAGAATATCTGAAGGTAAGCCAGCTTATTTTAATAATGTAACAGTAGTAGGAAACGACAAAACAAATGACCACGTTATTTACAGAGAATTAAGAACTCGACCTGGTCAACTATATAGTAAATTAGATGTTATACGTACCATTAGAGAGCTTGGTCAGTTAGGATTTTTTGATGCTCAATTATTAACGCCAAACTTTAAAAACCCTAACCCTAACGATGGTACCTTAGATATGGAGTACTCTGTAGTAGAAAGAGGAGCTAGCCAAATAGAACTACAAGGTGGTTATGGTGGTGGTGGTTTCATTGGTACATTAGGATTATCGTTTAACAACTTTGCAATTAAAGATATTTTTAAAAAAGAAGCATACAAACCTGTACCATCTGGTGATGGACAAAGTTTAGCTTTACGTTTACAAGCAAGTCGTTTTTATCAAACATATAGCTTTTCATTTACTGAACCTTGGTTAGGTGGAAAAAGACCTGTTCAATTATCAACATCATTATCTCATACTAAACAGTTTTTATACAATCCTATAACAAGAGATGCTGATAAAAGCAAACGCTTTAACATTACAGGTATTTCTGTAGGATTAGCAAAACGTTTATCTGTTCCTGATGATTATTTTACATTATCTCAAGCTGTAAGTTTCCAACATTATAACTTAAAAAATTATAACACAGGTTTATTTACATTCGGAAACGGATATTCTAATAACCTTTCATATACAATAGGCTTAAGTAGAAACAATACATTTACAGATCCTATTTACCCAATGGGAGGTTCTAATTTTTCTGTATCAGCTAAGTTATCCCTACCTTATTCTTTATTAAACAGTATAGACTATAAAGCTTTAAATGAAGAAAGAGATGCATTAGACCCAACAGACACAGACGATTTTAAAAGAATGGGTGAAATAGACCAAGAGCGTTACAAATGGTTAGAATTTTACAAAGTGAAATTTAAAGCTGATTGGTATACAAGAATAGTAGATAAGCTAGTTATTAAATCAGGATTAGAATTTGGTTTCTTAGGTGCTTATAATAATGACAGAGGTGTTATTCCTTTTGAACGTTTCTTTGTTGGTGGAGATGGTTTAGGTAACTACTCATTAGATGGGAGAGAGTCAATAGCCTTAAGAGGTTATCCAAATCAATCATTATCTTCTCAAGATGGTGGTACTATCTACAACAAGTTTTCATTAGAGTTACGTTACCCAATAACTTTAGGGCAGTCTGCAAAAATTTATGCATTAGGTTTTATTGAAGGAGGTGCCTCTTTTGATAACTTTAGAGACTATAACCCGTTTACAATTAATCGCTCTGCTGGTTTAGGACTTAGAATTTTTATGCCTGCATTTGGTTTATTAGGTATTGATTTTGGTCACGGATTTGATGCGTTGCCAGGACAAACTGTTAAAAACGGTTGGGAGACACACTTTATTATTGGTCAACAATTTTAACTTTGGCACGATATTTTCTAATGTATCTTTAATGATTTAGCCCTAGTGTTAAAATTTTTTAGAATTTATTTCGTTAATTTGAAAAATAATAACTCTAAAGGCAGAATCTTAAATTACATCTGTCATTTTTAGAATTTATACCAATAAATCATAAAACTATAAACAGATGAAATATAAAGTTCTTTTTTTAATGGTGATGATAGGTCTATCAAGCTTAGTTGCTAACGCTCAACGAGGTGTAAGAATTGGCTATATAGACACTGAATATATTTTACAAAATGTTCCTGAATATCAAGAAGCAACAGCTCAATTAGATAAAAAAGTTCAAGAATGGAAATCTGAAATAGATCAGCGTTTAACAGTAATAGATACAAAGAAAAAACAACTCAATAGTGAAAGAGTTCTTTTAACAAAAGAGTTGTACGAAGAACGTCTTGAAGATATAACATTTGAAGAAGCAGAAATTTTAGACTATCAACAAAAACGTTTTGGTCCGAATGGTGATTTAATGATTCAAAAGAAACAATTAATACAACCTATACAAGATCAAATTTTTGCAGCTGTGCAAGAAATAGCAGGAAACAAACAATATGATTTTATATTTGACAAATCTGCTGATGTTGTAATGCTGTATTCAGCTGAACGATTTGATATAAGTGAATTGGTTTTAAGAAGTATTACAAGATCATCTAAGCGTACACAGGCACAAACTAAAGCAGAGCGTAGAGAAGCTGAAAAAGAAGATGTTGTCCCTGTAATAAATGAAGAATTAGATGCAAGACAAAAAGCTTTAGAAGATAAGAAAGCAGAACGAGAAAAAGCAATTAGAGATCGTCAAGAAGCACAGCAAAAAACAAGAGATTCTTTAAAAAGTGCTGCAGAAGCAAGACGTCAAAAAATAATTGAAGATAGAGCCAAAGCTAAAGAAGAACGAGAAAATAAAAACACTCCTACAGACAGTACAATAACAAACAAACAAAAAACTGATACTGCTGCCAAAGGAACTGGTAACGACAAAAAAACTCCAGAAGAAATTCTGGAAGAAAAAAAACAACAAAAAATAGCTGATAGAGAAGCTCGCAAAAAAGAGCTAGAAGCAAGAAAGAAAAAAATACTAGAAGACAGAAAAAAAGCAAAAGAAGAACGAGAAGAACAGAACAAAAAAACTGATTCTGTACCAAATAATAACTAAAAACAATTAATAATTATAACACGTAACACAATTTTAAAAATGAAACAATTTAAAACCCTTTTATTTGCAGCCTTACTTTTTATTGGAGCTACAAGTTTTTCAAATGCACAAAGTAAAATTGCTCATATTAATACAAACGAATTAATTGAAGCTATGCCGCAAATGAAAACAGCTAAAGCTGAGTTAGAAAAACTTTCTAAAACTTACGAAGCTGAAATTCAAGGTATGGCAACTGAGTATCAAAATAAATTAAAGCAATACCAAGCTGAAGTTGATACTAAAACTGAAGAAGAGAATACTAAAAGAGCTCAAGAAGTACAAACAATGGAGCAAAGTATTCGTCAATACCAAGGACAAGCACAACAAGATCTTCAAAAAAAGGAAAGTGAATTATTAAAACCTATTTTTGATAAAGCTAAAGCTGCAATTCAAAAAGTAGCTAAAGCTCAAGGTTTTCAATATGTATTAGATTCTACTCAAGGATCTGGTGTATTATTAGCTGATGGTAAAGACCTAATGGCAGATGTTAAAAAAGAATTAGGATTCTAATTTAATTTTAAATAAAAACTATACGAAGCCACTTTTTAACAAGTGGCTTTTTTTATTTTTGTAATATGAGTAAACAACCTATAGGTATTTTCGATTCAGGAATTGGTGGCACTTCTATTTTTAAAGAAGTACATGCACTTTTACCTAACGAGCATACTATTTATCTTGCTGATAGTTTTAATGCGCCATATGGCAACAAAACAAAAGATGAAATTATATCATTAAGTATAAAAAATACCGAATTTCTTATTGATAAAGGTTGTAAGATTATTGTAGTTGCATGTAACACAGCAACTACAAATGCTATTAAAATTTTAAGAGCAACTTATAATATTCCTTTTATTGGTATAGAGCCAGCTATTAAGCCTGCTGCTTTACAAACTAAAACAAAAGCTATTGGAATTTTGGCTACAAAAGGCACATTATCTAGCGAGTTATTTCATCGCACTACAGATTTGTATAGTAATGGCATTAACGTTATTGAACAAGTTGGTGAAGGCATTGTTGATTTAATTGAGAATGGCAAAATAAATAGTCCTGAAATGATGAGCTTATTAAGCCTTTATCTTAAGCCAATGATTGATGCTAATATTGATTATTTGGTTTTAGGATGTACACATTACCCTTATTTAATGCCTTTATTAATAGATATGCTTCCTAAAAATGTAAAAATTATTGATTCTGGTGAGGCAGTTGCAAAACAAACAAAGGCCATTTTAGAACAAAACAACCTTTTAAACACAACACCTACTGAAACCAAAAATGAATTTTTTACTAATGGAAATGTGGTTGTTTTAGATGATATTTTGAATCATAACTTTAATGTAAGTTATTTAAAATTTTAGCCTGCGTTAGCGGTTGAAGTGGCATCCTTTTTTTAAAAAAAAGATATAACGAAAAACGCGACCTGAAAGGTAACGCCAAAAACTACTCTTTAAACCAACTTGAATATTTAACATAGTTATTAGCTATTCTGTCTATTTCTCCAGAAATTAATTCTTTACTAATATCTTTTACTTTTTTTGCAGGAACTCCAGCGTAAATACTTCCTGCTTCTACTCTTGTGTTTTGAGTCACCACAGCTCCTGCTGCAATTATACTATTACTCTCCACAACGCAATCGTCCATTACAATGCTTCCCATACCAATAAGCACGTTATCGTGAATTGTACAACCATGTACTATAGCATTATGTCCAATAGACACATTGTTACCAATTGTTGTTGGTGATTTTTGATAGGTTGCATGTATCACTGCTCCATCTTGAACATTAACCTTATTGCCCATTTTTATGTAGTGTACATCTCCTCGTATTACAGCATTAAACCAAACACTACATTGGTTACCCATTGTAACTTCGCCAACAATAGTAGCATTTTCTGCTATATAGCAATCTTCTGGAATTTGTGGAGATTTTCCGTTTACTGGTTTTATAATTGGCATTTTTTATGATTTAAAATATGATAATAATTCTGATTTTTTTGAGGCAGAAACCATAATTTCTTTTCCGTTACTTAATACAACGCTTCCTCCTTTTCCTTTAACGTACTTCACTATTTCGTTGACATTAACTAAATACGATTTATGGACTCTTGCAAAGTTTGTATCGTTTAATGCATCTTCAAAATACTTTAATGTTTTGCTAACTAACTTCTTTTTATTGGTGTTAAGATAAATTTCGGTATAGTTATCGTCTGCTTTGCAATATAAAATATCTGAAGTATTTATAACCTCAAAACCATCTTGCTGTGGTATTGTTATTTTACCATTAACATTATTTGTTTTTGGTATTAACACTTGGTCTTGCAACGCGTCTTCTTTAGTTTTTATTTCGGTAACATAATCGACAGCCTTAATAAGTTCGTCAATAGAGATTGGTTTCATTAAATAGTATGATGCATGCGCATTTAATGCATCTATTGCATAATGGTTATAAGCGGTAACAAAAATGGTTTCGAAATTAATATCGCCAACTTTATCAAGCAAATCGAAAGCATTTCCATAAGGCATTTCTACGTCAAGAAATACGAGGTCTAAATCATTGTTTCGTATAAGTATTAACGCTTCATCTACATTAGAAGCTTCTCCCAAAACATTCACATTTGGGCAGTATTTTTTGAGATAATTTTTTAAAATTTCTCTACTCGTTTCTTCGTCTTCGACTATGATGGTATTTAATTTCATGTGTTTATATTTATTCTTTTTCTAAGGTCACATATAACATCGATATAATCATATTTTTGTTTGACTTTATTATAGTCATAGATGTTTCATTTAATCTTTTTTAAGTGTCACAACAACTTTGGTTCCAGAATCTTCAGTGGCTTGAAAATCATCAACAAATACATCTACTTTATCTTTATACATTTCATTAAGAATTGCAACCCGTTTTTTAATATTCCCCATGCCTTTCGAGTTTTGCTTTTTCTGATTTTCAGTTTTTAAAGCTTTTGAACGTGTTCTTCCTATGCCATCATCTGCAATAGTGATGGTGATTTCATCTTCACTTTTTTTAGCTATGTTGATATTTAGTTGTCCTTTTTCCGTTTTATAGCGTAAGCCATGCCACACTGCATTCTCTATATATGGCTGTAATAGCATTGGCGGAATTTGAAACTCCTCAATATTAATTGATTTGTCTACAGTAATATCGTAATCAAATTTATCTTTAAACCTGAAATGTTCTAACTTGGTATAGAGTTCTAGCAGTTCAATTTCTTTACTTAATGGAATAAAATCTTCATCACTATTCTCTAAAACTGCTCTCATTAATTGCGAAAAATCGGATAGGTACTTATTTGCTGTTCGCTCATCATTTGATGCAATAAAACTATTTACAGAGTTTAATGCATTAAAAATAAAATGCGGATTCATTTGGCTTCGTAACGATTTTAAAGCTAACAAGTTATTGGCTAATCGCTGTTGTTTTATATACTTAAACATAAAATAAGCTGTTACTAATAATAATAACAATCCAAAAATAAGAGAGTATATAATTAGTTGTTGGCTTTTATTGCGCTCGGTTGTTAATTGATACTGGCTTTGAGATAATTGCCTGTCTGACTCTAAACTTAATATTCGATTTTGTTTTTCAATTATGTTTTTATTGAAACGAGATGCATAAGATAATTCTTGTTCTTTTTTTACATATAACTCGTCAACAACTTCTGTATATTCCTGATAAGCTAATAATGCTTTTTCAAAATCTCCAGCGTCATAATACACATCAGACAACTTACGAGTAGCATCTTTTTTTACAATTAAATCTTCCCTCTTAGATGCTTCAGAAATACTTTTTTGCAAATAAGGAATTGCGTTAGCATAATCTTTCTGTAAAAAATAGGCGTTTCCAATTTTATAATTTTGCTTTTGAGATGTTAACGCGCTCTCATTGTCTATAAGTGAATCTCTTTCAATATCTTCAATATCCTTAAGAGCCTCTTTACGTAATTCAATCTCATCAAAATAACCTCTATTCGTGTTTTGAAAATCGGCCACTGCAATTTTCTCTTTTACGGCTCTAGTTTTATTCTCTTTTGATGCTAAATTGAGTGAATTTTCAAAATAACCCTTAGCTTTTTCAACCTTACCTGAAGCATTATATGCTTGAGCAATTTTAGAGTTTAAATCTGTAACTTTTGGAGCGATTAAATGCTTTTGAGCAACTTCAAGTCCCTTTTTATAGTTATCAATTGCTAAGTCATATTTTTTAATTGCAGCATAGGTATCTCCTAATCCTTCATACATTGTTATTAGCTGCCAATTTGAAAGTTCAGAATTTTTAATTCCTTTATAGGTTTCAATACTTTCTTGGTAATTTTTATTAAGCTCATAAGCCTTACCAAGTTTTAGTTTAACTTCATTATTAGATGTGTTTTGAAGACTAATCCTATAATTAGAGACGGCTAAATCGTATTGCTTCCAATACACATTTATATCTGCAAGAAGCTCATAAGCTTCAGCGCTTTGCTTTACTGAGTTGCTTTGTGATAGTGCATCTGCAACAAACTGAATACTTTTTTCAGCATCTTTCTTTAGATATGTAGAAGCAGAATCTATTAATGAATTAAACGATTTTATACTCTTCCTATATTTTGAATCTACTTGGTTAGTTGGGTTTGAAGGTTTTACTTCTACTATTATTCGTTCATTATCTTTTATAGTATAGTAAACCGTTTCAAAATCTTTGTGTCTTATAATAAGTTCATCTCCTGTTCTAACTTTAATTCTAAAATCACCATCGTTTCCCGTAACAGTATATGCGCCTCCATTGACCTCAATATTAACTTTAGAAATTGGTTTATATGTATCACTTTCTCTAACAGACCCTCTAACTTCATATAGTGGTTCTAAAGCGCGACGTTCTGCATTCTTCTCTTGAGAATGTAGCTGCTGTGTTGGCAAAGCACAAAATAGAAAAACAAAAATATATTTAAATAGAGACTTCATTTATTATGTTTTGAATACATTATCTGAATTCATTGAAGCTAAACTACATACTTTAATTGAGTAAATAAAATACTCATTTTCAATTTTTAATCTATTCCCATTAAAAAAGTAAAGCTTCACTCATTTTATGTACTGTCTTACTCATTCATATTAATCATTCACTCATTCTGGTTTTTTATCTAAAAATGTTGCTTCTAGATTTACTGTATTAATCAAAAAACAAATGAAAATGAAAAAACAAATCCTAACATTACTTCTACTATTTACTGCTCTTGAATTTTATTCGCAACACAAAGGCAATTATAATGATGCCGATTTTCAAATTTCGAGGCAGAATATTTTAAGTAGTGGCAATGCTACTATTTACAACCCAGTAGTACAACAACGAATTAACAACCCATTAAACCCTAGTAACATTCTTTATATAGATGTTAAAGCGCTCCAAAATGTTAAAGCCACTACATATACAGCCATATTTAATGTATCACAAATTGGTTCTACTGCAGATAGCACAAATATGATGATGAATGCACGTATTAATAAAATTAAAAACAAGCTTAATACAATAGGCATTTTAAATAAAGATGTGGTAATAGATGTCATTTCCTTCGTTCCAAATTATGAAGTAGAGGTTCAAAAAAAACTATTCAGCAAAACTTATACAGAAGTCCCAAAAGGGTTTGAGCTACAACAAAACATTCATATTCAATTTGTTAAAACTGATCAGTTTGAAGATATACTAACTGCTTGTGCAGAAAGTGAAGTTTATAATTTGGTTAAGGTCGATTATTTTATAGAAAACATCGCACAAGTATATAAAAATATACAAACCGAACTTTTAAAATTAATTGAAGACAAAAGAGCTTATTATAAAGCTCTAGGTTTCGATTTATCTAATTATAACATCTCTATGGCTGATGATAAGTATTGCTATTTCCCAAAAGATTTTTACCAAAGCTATCAAGCATTTAACAGTATCTCATTTGAAGCTTTTCAGAAAAAAAGAGGTGTGCTAACAGCAAAAAAACAAACCTCATATTACTACCAACCTTTAACCTACGAAAATTATGATATTGTTATCAATCCTTCCATTTTAGAACCAGTGACTCAAATTGGAATGAATATAAAAATACAACTAACACCAAAACCAAAAGAAGAAGTAAAAACCGTTACTAAAACCGAAACTACACACAAATATTATGTGGTTTCACCAAACGGAACCATTGATGTTAAAGAATTAAAAACAAACTAAAAATTAGAAATACTATGAAAACTATTTTAAAAACAACAGCATTAGGTTTATGCCTTTTTGGGTTATTATCCTGCAATGCTAACACAAAAAAAACAAACGAGAAAGATTTAGCAATAGCAGAAACTGCTATTCACGAACCAAGTAAGCAATTCATAAAAGTTGCCTTATTATTAGACACAAGCAACAGTATGGATGGTTTAATAGACCAAGCAAAAGCGCAGCTCTGGGAGATTGTTAACGAGTTATCTTATGCAAAATGTGACGACAGTAAACCCAATTTACAAATCGCTTTGTATGAATATGGTAACGACAGATTAAATGGTGATGAAGGCTTTATTCGTCAGGTTTTAGCATTTAGCAGTGATTTAGATGAAATATCAAAACAGCTCTTTTCATTAACTACCAATGGAGGTAATGAATACTGCGGACATGTTATACAAACGTCATTAAACCAACTCAATTGGGGAAACAACCCAGACGACCTTAAACTTATTTTCATAGCAGGTAACGAGCCTTTTACTCAAGGTAATATTAGCTATAAAGAAGCAGCAAAATTAGCTCATAATAAAGACGTAACCGTTAATACTATTTTTTGTGGCGATTATAATCAAGGTATTTCAGGATATTGGAAAGATGGAGCAGATTTAGCACATGGTGATTATATGGCTATAAATCATAATCACACTACAACTTATGTAGCATCACCTTACGACGACCAAATTCTTCAGTTAAATAAAAAACTAAATAATACTTATGTTGCTTATGGTAGTGTAGGTCGTCAAAAAATGGCATTACAATCAGAGCAAGACGAAAACGCAAAGGGTTATAGTGAAGCCAATGCTGTTAGTCGAACTGTGAGTAAAAGCTCTCATTTATATAAAAACGATACATGGGATTTAGTAGATGCCGAAAAAAGTAAATCTTTCAAATATGAAGATTTAAAAGACAGTGATTTACCTGCTGAATTAAAAGGAAAATCAAAGGTTGAAATTAAAGCCTACGTTGCTAAAAAAAGCGAAGAGCGAAATGCAATACAAGAAGAAATTCAAAAACTCAATGAAAAAAGAAGATTGTACATTCTTCAACAACAAAAAGACGATGCTAATGGTTTAGAAAACGCAATGATAAATGCCATAAAAACACAAGCAAAGGCAAAAAAATATAGCTGGCAATAAATTTGGGCGTTGCCACTTTTAGTTTGTCACAAAAAGCGGTCGTGTTTTCAGCTATATCTTTTATAGCAAAAAAAGCTATAAAAGGATGTCTCTTCAACCACTAACGCAAATAAAAAAGCCTCGTAAAAACGAGGCTTTTTTATTAGTTAACTGCAGGACAATTACATTCGTATTTCTCTCGTCTACAATTAAAGTTATATCCAAGTGTTAGTTGGTGAAAACCACCATTATTAAACACAACAGAATTTGCTTGGTATGAATATGTATATGCAAACACAAAATTATTATAATCAACACCAACAAAAGGTGTAAAATATTGAAGTTTTTGACTACTCACACCAGATCCATCTAAAAATTCAGCACCATCTAAACTTCTTCTGTATGATAATCCTCCCCAAACTTTACCAAAGTCCATTTTCTTATAAACTTTAGCATTTACATCTATTGAAGACTCTTTTGTTCCGTCTTTGTGCATAAACATAATAGAAGGTTCATAACTCCAATCGCTCCCAAATTTGCTAAACGTATTACCTGCAGAAAATAAGAATGTTCTTAAATTATCAAATTTAAAAACACCATTTTCATTAGAGTTTACACCATCATTGTTTAACACATTTTTTACTGTTGCATGAGCATAAAAATCATATAAATGGTAAGAAAAACCAAAATCAATATTAAAGTTTGACGCACTTTGCTCAATCCCTGCAATTATTGGGTCAAAACCTTCATTTAAAAAAGTAGTTTCATCTAACTTATACTGTATAACACCTGCACTTAATCCAAACGACAACATATTTAAGTCAATTTCATTACGAGAAAACATCAAGTGATGTGCATAAGTTAAATATGCTCCAGTTTGCGAGTGATACCCATTTTTATCATTATAAACAATTGCACCTACTGCTGATGGAGAGTCTCCAATACGACCATTAATACTTAACGTTTGTAATGCTGGAGCATCATCTTGGCCAAACCATTGTTTACGTGCTGTTAATCTTACTTTAGCACAATTAGCAACACCAGCCATAGATGGATGGATTAAATAATAATTATCTGTTAAATAATCAGAATATATAGGCAGCCCTTCTTGAGCCTCTCCTATTTGTGTCATTAATGCTGTAACTGCTATTAAAAAATACTTTTTTAAATTCATATCAAATTATCTTTTCAGGGTAAAATGGGCTTTAAATTGTTTACGTTCTCCTGTGTTAGGTTCATCATATTCTACAGTAAACCAATAATCACTTGTTGGTAATGGTTCTCCATTATAAGTCCCATTCCAACCTTGTCCTGATGGACTGATTTGTTTTAATAGTTTACCATATCTGTCAAATATATAAATTTTTGCGTTTGGTTGGTCTGCGATTCCAATAATGTTCCATGTATCATGATATCCATCGCCATTCGGTGTGAAAAAGTGTGGATAATCCATCACAATCACTGTTGTACTTGCCTCTCCACAACCATTAATGTCTCTCGCAGTGATGGTATGCTCGCCTGATGATACATCTTCAAAAGTACCACTCGACTGCCATGGACCTCCATCTAAACTGTATTCGTACTCACCATCTCCTGTCGCCACTGCTTCTATAACGTGTGTTTCTGAAAAAGCTTGTGTGGTTACCGTTGCTACTACTGTTGGTGGTGAACTCTCTAACACTTCTGCGCTGTCTGTATTCATACAGCCTGTAGTGTTATTGGTTACTTCTACACTATAGGTTCCTGATTGGGTTGCGGTTAAACTTGGACCTGTCTCCCCTGGTAATACCATTCCATCTAAACGCCATACAAATGTATAATCAGCTGGTGATAATCCTGTGTCTAATAGTGGTGGATTAACCACTTCGCTACCATTGGTATCTACACATAAGATATAGCTGTCATCTAAATCAAATATTGGTAGCAAGTCTACTTGTAACGTTAATTCTGTAACTGCATAACAGATAGAACTGTCCATACCTAAACCATCTGGAGTATCATTATCTACACGTGCATAAATCACTTGTGGATTACTCGTGTTCTCATAAACCGTTGGAATTGGATTAACTCCTAATTCTGCATCTACCAATGTTGAGTAATAGCTCACTATATAGTTTACTGGGTCTTGTCCATCTAACACCTCTGCATCTTGTGTGGTTAAATCAAACTGTCCAAAACCATCATTATCGCCTATATTATCACATATGACATAGGTTATTGGTTGCATATCGCTATTGGCCAATGCGCCTTCTTGCACTTCTATATTAAAGCTTACTGTACTTATAGAACAGCCTGTAATGGTATTGGTAATAGCTACAAAAATTTGTTGTGGATTCGTCAAATTGATGTATGGACTCACTAATGCGCCTGTTAAATTATCTGCTCCTGCTTGTGTCGCATGATAGGTTACATTAAACATCACTGGGTCTTGACCGTTCAATACTTCTGCATCTTTACTTGTTAAATCAAAAGCATAAAACCCGTCACTGTTCACTTCACAGGCTATAAAATCGGTAACCGCTACTACTGCTGGTAATGGGTTAACAATGATATCAAAGTCTACTATAGTATAACAGCCTGTAATGTTATTGGTTACTCGCACATAAATGGTTTGTGGTGTGCTAGTATTGGTATACATTGTTGGGTCTGGAATCGCATTAGTACCTGCTTCTGCATCATTCATCGTTTCATGATAAGTCGCTGTTACACCTACTTCGCCATTGATGATATAGGTTTCATTGATGGTTAAATCAAATACCTCTTCTGCATCGCCTGTATTGATATCATCACACAACTCTATATCTGATGGATCTGTACTTGGTGTCGGATTTGGTAATACGCGTATGGTTAACGTCGTAAAATCGGTACATCCTGTATCTGTATCTGTAACTCTTACATATAGTGTTTGTGGGTTTGCTGGGTTTCCATTAACAGACATATTAGTATATGCTGTTGCTGGAGCAATCACATTGGTATTTGCTTGAGCATCGGCATTGGTTGTATAATAACTTACAGACCAGCTACCATTGCCTCCTGTGATTTCATTATCCTTAACGGTTAAATCAAACACTGTCATCTCATCTGCAATCTCATCATCACATAATTGTAACGGTGTTGGTTGCACTGCTGTTGGTGGTAACTCAACTCTGATTTCAAATTGCCCTGTCTTTATACAGCCATTTGCTACACTTACCAAACGCACATAAATAATCTGAGGATTAGTCACATTAGTATAGTTTGTTGTATTAACTATCGGATTTGCTCCTGTATTAGCATTAGCCTGACTCACATGATAGGTCAATACAAACTGTGCTGGGGCTTGCCCTCCTAGTATTTCTGCATTTTTTGTCGTAAGATTAAATTGTGCAAAGCCATCGGCATTGGTATCACAAACAACATAATCATCAATATCTACAGGAACTACTGGTGATGGTAATACGTTTAATACTAACGGTATTACTCTGTAACATCCTGTAAGGGTGTTTTCTTTTCTTGCATACACCGTTTGGGTGTTGGCTACTATATTATCGTATGGACTTGTTAATGCATTTTGATCACTGTCTGCATCTGCCATCGTCTCATGATAGGTCACTACGATATTAAGATCGCCATTGATAATCTGAAGGGTTCTGCTTTCTAAGTCAAAACTTGCAAAACCATCATTATCTGGGTCACACTCTTCTATTGGTGTTGGAGTTACTACAGATGGTAATGGATTCACACGTAAATCTAACGTTATGGTACTTACACAGCCTGTTGTATTAGTAACTGCTCTCACATATATCGTTTGTGGATTAACCGTATTGCTATATGGACTTGTGATTGGATTGGTATCTGCATCGGCATCGGCTTGAGTCTCGTAATATGTAAGTGTTATTCCTGTTTGACCATTTAATATCTGTGTATTGGCATCTTCTAAATTGAAAGCTTCTACCTCATCGCCTGGATTATTAACATCACATAAAACTAATGGGCTTGGCTGAACTAACACTGGTAATGCATTCACTATTAATTCTAATGTAGTGAGTTTATAACACCCATTGGCCGTATCGTCTACACGTACCCAAAGGGTCTGGTTAAATGCTACTGTATTGGTATAGGCATTTGGTGTGGCTATCATGTTTACAGGCGTATTTGCATCTGCTTGTGTTTCATAATAGCTTACTGCATATTGTGCTGGGTCTAACCCATCTAATATCTCTGCGTTTTTACTTGTTAAATCAAATTGCACAAAGCCATCGGTATTATCATCACATTCTTCTAATGGACTCGGATCTTCTATCTGTGGTGTGTCATTAACTATAAGAACTAATGGTACTATCGTCGCACAGTTAGTCGTAAGTACTGAACTTTCTACGCGTGCATAAAGCGTCTGGGTATACACCACAATATTATTATACGGACTAGCTTGTGCATTGACATTATTCTCGGCATCTGCCATAGTCTCATGGTAGGTCACTGTTAATCCTGGTGCGCCTCCTGTAATCTCAGCCTCGGCATCTGTGAGCGTAAACTCTCCAAACCCATCACTGTCTGGATCACAATATTCTAATGGTGTTGGCACAAAGGCTACTGGTGCCTGATCGACTTGTAAATCTAATGTCGTTGTATCATAACAGCCTGTATTGATATCCTCTACGCGAACATAAACCGTTTGTGGATTGGAAATATTGGTATAAGGTATAGTCAACATATTCATATCCGAATCTGCATCTAACTGCGTTAAATAATAACTCACTACGTAATTGGGATTGTTGCCCGTAATCTCATTATTCTTTACACTTAAATCTATACTCGTAAATCCATCTGGTACATTGTCATCACAAACACCTAATAACGTTGGAACTACTATAACTGGTAAAGGGTGGACAATTAAATTAAATGTTGTTACACTTATACAACCAGTAATAGTATTCTCTAAACCAACATAAATGGTTTGTGGATTACTAATATTCTGATAAGGACTGTTTAATGCATTTGTTCCTGCTAATGCAGCAGCTTGTGTTTCATAATAATTTACTATCACATTAGCTTCACCACTTAAAGCCTCAGCATCTTTTATACTTAAATCAAAAAACTCTTGGTCATCATTTGGGTTATTATAATCACATAATTCATAATCACTAATAGAGGAAATAACTGGTAACGAATTAACTGTTAACAAAAGTTGAACTGTATCATAACAACCAGAAGTAGTATTCTCAAGTCTTACATAAACTGTTTGATTAAACGGAACTATATTGTTATAAGGGCTTGTTAGATTATTAACATCATTATCTGCATCAGATTGAGTTTCATGATAAGTAACAACCACTCCTGTTTGACCATTTAAGACTTCTGCATCCTTTAAAGTTAAATCAAAAATTGAAAACCCATCTGTATCATCATCACAGGCTTCTAAAGGTGTTGGTGCATTAGGAACTGGTAATGGGTTTACAACTATATCTAATGTTGTTGTATTATAGCAGTTAGTATTATTATCTTCCAATCTTACATAAATTGTTTGTGAATTTATTACAATATTTGTGTATGGATCAAATAAAGGGTTAGTAGCTGAATTAGCGTCTGCTAAAGTTTCATAATATGATACTGAAACTCCTGATTGGCCATTCAAAATTTCTACATTCTTATCTGTGAGATTAAACATCGCAAAACCATCATTATTATCATCACAAACTTCCAAAGGCGTTGGTATAATCGTGTTAGGTATCGGATTAACATTTAAAGTAAAAGTGGTATAACCATAACAATCCGGAGTCGCGTTTTCAGAAACTCTAACATGAATTGTTTGAGAGTTACTAGTATTATTATATGCCGTTGGATTTAAAATAGGATTAACTCCCACCTCAGCATCTGCTTGTGTTTCATAATAAGTCACTGTGTAATCTGTAGGCAACTGACTTCCTAAAATTGTAGTTGTTTGAGATAACAAATTAAATTGACCTACACCATCATTACTTGCATCATCACAAACAGACATATCTGCAGGTTGGCTAGCTAATGCTCTATCATTAACTACCAAGCTAAAAACAGCATTAGGAGGAGCATTATAGCAATTAGCATCGAGCGAACTTTCTATTCTAACATAAACTGGTTGAGGATTACCAGTATTAGTATAAGGGCTTACTAATGCTCCAATACCAGCATCAGCATCAGCAAAAGAGGTGTGATATGTAACGATAAAATCTGTTGCGGCTTGAGTTCCTAAAATCCCTGGTGTTTGAAGTTCTAAATCGAATTGTTCAAAACTATCATTAGAGACATCATCACATACTTCCATATCAGCAACAGGATTAATTGTTGGCTGCTGTGTAATAATTAAAGTAAAAGTGTCTGTAGCATAACACCCTGAATTCAAAAATTCTACTCTAGTATAAATAATTTGTCCGTCTGTACCTGAATATGATGCTGGAGTAGTAATTGGATTTGCATCTGCATCAGCATCTGCTTGCGTTTCATGATATGTAACCACAAAATCTAAAGGGTCTAATGCACCTAAAGCCAAAGCATCATTAGGTGTTAAATCAAAATTATAAGGAGCAGAACCAGGGTCACAAAGCGAAACATCTTGTACTGAACCCATTACAATGTCTGGATAAAATTCAATGACTACAGAATCACTCGATTGACAAGCTCCTGAAAATATAACATCTACACTGTAAGTTCCAGATTGAGTAACAGTAATTGTTGAGGAGGTTTCTCCAGGGATAACTACTCCCTCATAATACCAAATATGTGTAGCGGTAGGTACTTGAGTGTCTAATGTAATTGATCCTCCTGTACATACTGTGTTTCCTGCTGCGATAGTAATATCATCTCCTAATTCCCCTCCTAAGTTAAAACTGCCTGCTCTTAAAAATACTCCAGAATCTAATAGTGTGTCTGTAGCATCTGCTACAACTAATTTTATATGATAAGTATCTCCGGGTATGACAGTAGATTGAGCTGTAAATACTGCAGTTCGTCCATCAAAAGATATTGGAGGTTGATTATTAGGAGTATATGCTCCAAAATATTGTTCATTTATTGCTGGACATGACCCATTAAATGGGTGAATATTTGTAACTAATATAGGTGTATTTGTGCCTGGTAAAACTGCTAAATTAGTTGTATTCCCTGAAGCATCAGTCAGTAAAAAAGCAAAGGCATCAGAATAAGTACATTCAAAACCTCCCATATCATACTCTTCAGAAGCCATTAAAAAATCAAAACTAATAGTGCTCGCAAGAGGAACAAAATCGAATTCAATTATTGATGCATTATTTGAAGTAATCCCAACTGTTGCATTTAGTGCTGCATCACCTGGCCATGCTCCACCTCCTGCACTCATTGCATTATTGTTTGGCCCTCTAGCTTCCGCAGCATTTCCTGAAGATAAAATAATACCATCTTGGAAAGGAAAATCTACTCCATTACCATAAAAATATCCTATACCATTTACTGACCCAAAATTTGTTCCTGTCGAATAAGTTATGTTTGATACTTGAGCACATGGACTATTAATAAGCACATCTTCAATAAGTTCTTCAACTGTATATGTCGTTTGATCAATTACCACATTAGGCCCAAGCACAAAAACAATAATTGTATCAGTACCTGAACAACCTTGTGGGTTTGTATCTGTAACCGTAAAAGTTACAGTATATGTCCCAGGTGTATTATAAATATGGGAAACCGATTGGCCTGCTAATGTATTTCCGTCTCCAAAATTCCAGTTATAGGTTGCACCAGTTCCATCATTTGAAAATGTTGCACTTCCTGTAAAATCTACATTGTCTCCAGGTAATATCTGTATAACTCCCGAACCATTTGCAACTGGATTAGTACTATCTATAGATGCTGTTATTGTTTGACAAGGAACGGCACAAAATATATCTGCAGCCCAGCCTGTAGTTGTCCCTGATGCATTACTAACAAACTTTACTGTTATACAACCGCTAGTATTTGCTCCTGAAGCTTGAATATTACCAGGATTATTTCCAGCACCTCCTCCAGAATATGTTCCAATGACTGGAGCTGTAGTATCTGGACCATCATAAATGGTTAAAATATCTTGATTTAATTGTGTACTAAAACTTGTGAAGTTTAGAATAATAAATTCCCCAGCATTTTGTGGACAAATAGTTGCTACAAAATTTTCATTACTGCTATAGTTACCTGACGCTCCTCCTGAATCATAAAATTTATCTGGAGCACATCTGTTAAAGGTTCCATTCTGCATAAAAACATCTTGGGATAAAGCATTGAATGAAATTAATAATGTTAATAGTAAGTATAATTTTTTCATCATTGAATGTGAAATAGTTTTATTAAAAATCAATAAAAATATCTAATCTAAACAACTAAATACAAGGATTTTAATCAATTAAAGGGATTAAAAATCATTATTGTCAAATCAAAAAAAACTTTAATCCAAATTGTAATATGCTTTTAAAAAGCTAGAAATTTAATAAAATTAAGTAATAACGTCATCAAATTAGCTATAAAAAACCCAATTTAACAGTTAATGTGTTATGTTATATTACTAAACAATTAAATTACACCTGTTTATATTTAATTAGTTTAAATACTTTTTAACTTAATCAATTAAGAAATAATCAATATTTCAATATGGTATTTAGTATTTTTGCAAAAAATACTTGAGATGGAAAATGTAAAGATTAATATAAAAGAAACAAATAACCCAGCTATAATAAAATTTGAAGCAAATTCTTTTTTGACCAATCATCAAAGCTTTGAATTCAATAACATTGATGAAGCCAAAAATTCGCCTTTAGCTCAACAACTTTTTTACTTACCTTTTGTTAAAAAGGTTTACATTTCAGGAAATTTTATTGCAATTGAACGCTACAATATTGTTGAATGGAAAGACGTTCAAGATGATGTTGCTGAACAAATAGAATCATATATTAATAATGATGGAATTATTATAACTCCAGATGCAAAAAGCAAAAAAGTACCTGTTACTGTTTATGCTGAAAGTACACCTAATCCATCAGCAATGAAATTTGTTGCTAATAAAAAGTTAGTCACTAATTCATTTGAGTTCACTTCAATAGACGATGCTAAATTTTCTCCATTAGCAACTCAGCTTTTTCATCTTCCTTTTGTGAAAGCAGTTTTTATGGATGAGAATTATATTTCTATAACTAAATATGAGGTGGCTGAATGGAATGATATAACTCTAGAATTAAGAGAATTTATAAGAAGTTATATTGAAAATGGTAAAGACATACTCCAACCAAACGCTGCACAAAGCTTACAAAAAACAACTCAACAATTAGATGATACTTTTGAAGCATTAGATGACACATCAAAAGAAATTATAAACATTTTAGAAGAATATGTAAAACCTGCCGTTGCTAGTGATGGCGGCAATATCCAATTTCAGTCATATAATTCAGAAAGTAAAACGGTTAAAGTAATATTACAAGGCGCATGTAGTGGTTGTCCTTCATCAACTTTTACTTTAAAAAATGGTATTGAGAATATGCTTAAAGAAATGCTTAAAGGTAAAGTTGAGACAGTTGAAGCCATAAATGGATAATTAATTTTTTTATTATTATCTTTATAAAACACTTATTATTAATTTTAAAATTGTTTTAAAGATGGCAGTATTAAAGGTTATTGAAATATTATCTAATTCCGATAAAAGTTGGGAAGATGCTACAATAAAAGCTGTAAAGCATGCAGCAAAATCAGTAAAAAATATTAAATCGGTTTACGTACAAGACCAAAGCGCAATTGTAAAAAACGATGAAGTGACTGAATTTAGAGTAAATTTAAAAATTACTTTCGAAGTGAACTAGTAATACATATACAAAAAAAATTAGCACTCTAAATGAGTGCTTTTTTTATACTCTTTAATTTCATTATTTTTGATTAAATAAACTTCATTATGAAAATAATATCAACAATACTAGTCATCATAGTTGCAATTGAACATTTTTACTTTTTAATATTAGAAATGTTTCTGTGGGCAACTCCTAAGGGTATTAAAGCATTTGGTTTAAAATCCAAAGCATTTGCTGAAGAAACTAGTGTATTAGCAGCTAATCAAGGATTGTATAATGGTTTTTTGGCAGCAGGACTAATCTATTCGTTAGTAGTTGAAAATAATAATTTTAAACAATACTTTTTAATCTGTATAATAATAGCTGGTGTTTATGGAGCTTACTCAACAAAAAAAACTAAACTGTTTTATATTCAATCTCTTCCAGCAATAATTACATTAATCTTAACGTTTTAAATTTTTCTAATCGTCATTTTTTTCTTTTTTTTGCCAAAAAAATATATCATTTATGAAGAAGTTATTATTAATTTTCACTTTATCTCTATTTACTTTTAGCTCTGGAGCTCAAGAACTTATTTCTGGTCAACTTAGTGGTGGCTCAGCATCAGGTGGCTTAATATCTACTACTCCTGTTGTTGAAAACAGTCAAATTGAAGGATCTCCTTATGTTAACGAAGAATTTTTACCTGCAAAAATTTCAGCGTCAGAAGACAATATTTTTTATGTAAGGTATAATGCTTTAAAAGATGAGTTTGAAGTTAAAGGAGCTAACAATGTGGCATATGCTTTAAATAAATATAGAAGAGATATTGTTGTAGAGCTAATTTCTAATAATAAAACTTATCAAGTTTATGGATATCTTGATAAAAATGAAAACGAGAATTTTGGATACTTTGTTAATTTAAGTAATCCAAATTCAAATATTAAACTTCTTAAAAAGGAAAACATAACTTTCGTAAAAGAAAAAGTTGCAGTTACTAGTTATGATTCTTCTCAACCAGCAAGATATAAAAGAGGTAGTGATGCTTATTATGTTAAAATAAATGATAATAATGCTGTTTTATTATCAACAAACAAAAAAGATGTTTCAAAACTTTTTCCTGGTAATGAGAAAAAAGTGTTAGACTTTATTAAAAAAGAAAAACTTAAACTAAAAAAGGAAGACGACATGAATAAACTAATTCAATTTACTAATACATTGATTTAATTTATTTCTTATTCTTATATTAAATAAACCCTTTCAATTTGGAAGGGTTTTTTATTATATCTATTTATTATTAACTTGTAAAAAATCAAAATACAGAATATGGATTTACAAAACTGGATTGACAAAGGCTACGATTTAATTATCAATTTTGCACCTAAAGTAATTGGAGCAATTTTAATATGGGTTATTGGATCTTGGGTTATTAAACTTATAATTAAAGGCATTAAAAAAGCTCTAGAAAAAGGCGACTATGATATAAGCTTAAAAAAGTTTTTAATAAACCTAGCCACTTGGGCTTTTAAAATTTTATTAATTGTAATTGTATTAGGTACAGTTGGTGTAGAAACTACTTCTTTTGCTGCAATTTTAGCCGCTGCTGGTTTAGCGGTAGGATTAGCATTACAGGGTTCGTTAGCTAATTTTGCAGGTGGTGTTTTAATTATGCTTTTTAAACCTTTTAAAGTTGGAGATTTAATTGAATGTCAAGGAGAAGTAGGAACAGTAAAACTAATTGAGATTTTTACCACAAAACTAACTGGTCTTTCAAATAAAGAAATAATTATCCCAAATGGAGTACTATCTAATGGCAATATTGTAAATTATAGTACAGAAGGAACTAGAAGGGTAGATTTAATTTTTGGTGTCGGTTATGACTCAGATATAAAAAAAACAAAAGAAGTGTTAATGAATGTATTAACATCAAATCCTAAAATTTTAAAAGATCCTGCGCCTACTGTAAATGTATTAGAGTTAGCAGATAGCTCTATTAATTTTGCGGTAAGACCTTGGTGTGAAACTGCTGATTATTGGTCTGTTTATTTTGAAACAACTGAAAATACAAAAGAAGCACTTGATGCAGCTGGAATAGATATTCCTTATCCACATCAAGTAGAAATACAAAAGAAAGGTTAAGATTTTTGTTTTAAACCTATAAAGTCTTTTAAATAATAAGGCTCAAAATAAGCGACATCTTCGATGTCGCTTATTTTGTACTTATCATACGATAATTTGCTCATCTCTTTTGCTGATGGAAGCTTATCTTTAATATAAATTGCATTAGGATGCTTGATTAGTGTTTTAGTTTTTTCAACACCATCACCAATAAAGTAAACTTTGCCCTTTTCTAAATAATCTTTAAAAGAGTTTTCATCTAAAATTTGAGCCTTTGTTTCTCTTATTTTATTATGATTTTTATCAAAAATTGCTGAATATACTTCTAATCGTCTTGCATCTAGCATTGCTACAATAATACCATCATTTATAGTTACCTGATTGGCTAATGATTGTAATGTAGCAACCGAAATTAAAGGCTTATTTAAAGCATAACAAAGCCCTTTTGCTGCAGAAACACCAATTCTTAAACCTGTATAAGAACCAGGTCCTTTGCTTACTGCAATAGCATCTATTTGAGAAGGTTTAATTTTTGAAGCAGTTATAACTTCTTCTATAAACAAATGCAATGATTCAGCATGAGAATAATTAGTATTATAATCTTCTTTTAAAACCAAAGTCTCTCCTTCTTTAGAAAGAGAGACTGAACAATTGGTTGTTGCTGTTTCTATATTTAAAATATATGACATACCATATCTGGTTTACTTATATTTAGCTATTATATCTTCAATAGTTTTAGATGTAAGCTCATAACCTGCTAAAAAAGGAAACCCTTCCCATCTAACAATTCCTTTAGGATCAATTAAAACTACGTGTGGAATTCCTTCTATTTCATAAGTATCATTTAAGGCTCCGTTTACATCAATACCACTAAAATATTCCATTTTAGCTTTTTTAAAACCTTTTACTTTTTCAAAAGATTCTTTACTAACTCCTATAATAACAAGTTGATCTTTAAATGTTTCTTGATATTCATTTAACTCTGGTATTGCCTTTATACAAGGTCCACACCAAGTTCCCCAAAAATCAATAAGAATAAATTTCCCTTCAGTATTTGGTTTTTCACTAACCCACTGTTGAATATTGAGTTCTGGTGCTTTTTTATTTAAAAAAGACTTAGCCCAAAGCTGCTTCTTTTGCCCAAAAGAAATTGTACTTATGGTAATGAATAAAACACTTAAAAATGTCTTACTATTCATTTTCTTCTTCTTTTTTAGCTTCTACTTTTTTCTGTTGAACTTTATCTCCACTCTTAAGTGTTTTTGAAACAACATTATATGGTCCTGTAATAATTTCATCGCCTTCTTTAAGCCCTGAAACAATTTCGATATTACTATCGTCTTGTATTCCTGTTTTCACAACTCTTAATTTAGCTTCACCTTTATTAACTACAAAAACACATTCAAATTTCTCTTCGCTTTCTACTTTAGCATTTGGAGATTTATCATCAGTTTTAGCTTTAGAAGCATATGGCTTTTTTACAGATGATGTATCTGTTTTAATAACAATAGCGCTAATTGGCACAGAAACTGCTTTAGGGCGTTTGTTAGTAATAATATCAACTGTTGCAGTCATTCCTGGTCTAAAAGGTGAGTAAGTTTCTGGCTTCCCCTCTAATAAATCTTTATACGATTCTTCAACAATACGCACTTTTACTTTAAAGTTTGTTACTTGATCTGCAGTTAATGCTCCTGCGGCAGAATTTGCAATCTCTGTAACAACACCTTTAAACTCTTTTTTAAGATATGCATCAACTTCAACAATTGTAGAATCGCCTATTTGTACTTTAACAATATCGTTTTCATTAACATCTATCTCAACTTCCATATTATTAAGGTTGGCAACTCTTAAAATTTCGGTTCCAGCCATTTGCTGTGTTCCTACTACTCGTTCACCCAACTCAACATCTAATTTAGAAATTGTTCCACTCATTGGAGCATATATAGTTGTTCTATTTAGGTTATCCATAGCTTCGTTAACAGTAGCTCCTGCACTCTGCACACTATAGTAAGCCGATTGACGATTTGCTTGAGCAATCTCGTAAGACGACACCGCTTTATCCCAATCTGCTTTAGAGATAATTCCTTTTTCAAACAACTGCTTATTTCTGTTATAACTTGCTTTTGCTTCTCTTAAAGAGGCTTCTGCTTGCTCTAAACCTGATTTTACGTTTTGATAGCTTGCTTGAGATCTATTTACTGCAGATTGAATTAAATCTGGGTTTACTCTAACTAATAAGTCTCCTTTGTTAACTTGCTGACCTTCTTTAAAAGGCAACTCAATAATCTCTCCTGAAACTTCACTAGAAATTTTAACTTCTACTTCTGGTTGAATTTTTCCTGTTGCAGATACTTTTTCAACAATATCTTTAAGCGTTACTTTTTCAATTTCAACTTCTTTAAAATTCCCTTTATTACCAAACAAACCTGCGCTTTTGCCTACTAATAATAAAATTACTAGGGCTGCAAGTGATATTAAAATAATTTTTACTGTCTTACTCATAGTGGTTAATTTAATTCTGTAATTGGAATTCCGAAATAGAATTCTAAAACTTTTAGTTTAAAAATATAATCGTATTTGGTTCTTATAACTTCGCTTTGTGCTGCTTCAAATCTGTTTTGCGATTGGCTAAAATCGAAAGCATTTAATAATCCAACATTATATCGCTCTTTAGAATAATTGTAAGCTTCTTGTCTTGCTGCTAAAGTTTTTAATGCAGCTTCATAAGCTTTCAAAGCTCCTTTTGTATCGTTATAAGCTTGGTAAACTGTAGTTTCCATATCTAAATTAGCTTGCTCTAATAAATTTTTAGAACGCTCAAAATTCACTTTACTTCTGCTTATATTGTTTTTTGCTGCAAACCCATTAAATATTGGAATACTTAATTGAAGTCCAAAATTGTGATTTTTATTATCAGAGATTTGAGACTCAAAATCTGGTGTATCAAACAATCCTGAAGTAAAATAATTTGAAGAAAAACTATACGATCCTCTTAATGTTGGTTGCATTGCTCCTTTAGCAATTTTTAAATCGTATTCTGCCATTTTAGAATTAGTTTCAGCAATTTTGATATCATAACGTGTCTCTTTTGCTTTTTCTACTATTGCTTCAGGTGACTCATTTAAAATATTAGTTGGTGGTACTTCATAATCAACATCAGCTGTATCGAAATTTTTATAGTCTTCTATTAATAATATTTGAGCTAGTTGAATTTTAGAAATTAAAATAGCATTTTCAGCATTTACTATTTGTTGTTCTTGAGTTGCGATAGTTGCTTGTATTTCTAATAAATCTCCTCTAGGCAAAACACCAGCTTCTACAAGCTCATTAGTTCTGCTTAATTCTTGCTTGCTTACTTCGTGTTGTGCTTGCAAAACTTTTAATTGCTCTTTATTAAAAAGAATTTGTAAAAATGAATTCGCAACAAAAAGCGAAATATCATCTTTCATTTTATCTAATTGATATTGACTTGCTAAAATTCCTAAATTAGAGCGATGTAATTGATTTATGTTTCTTAAACCTGCATATATATCGATACCAGAACTTATTCCTCCTGAAAGATTTCTTGTAGTAGAATTAACAGCATCGAATGTTACAGGGTCTTGCCCTAAACCAATACTCCATGAATGAGATACACTTGCATTTAAAGATGGTAAGAAATTACCAAATGCATCTTTTTTATTAATCTCTGAAGTTTTTACGTCTAATTCGGATTGTTTAATAGAGATATTATTTTCTAAAGCATAATCGACACATTCACGAAGTGTCCATTTTTTTACTTGCGCTTGAGACGCCATTCCTATTAAAACAAAAAGTATAAAGATTGATTTTTTCATATAAACATATGTCTTTGCAATGGTAAAATTGTTACATGTAATTGTAAAAATAAACAATAAAATAGCAATCTTACACTTGTAGTCTTTTTGATTGTTGCTAATTAGACTTATAAAAGCAGAAAATGTTACTGATTAATTAAAGAAATTTAATCTTTTTTGGTTTTGTAAAACTTCCAATATATTAAAAAGCCAATGCTAGCAACTAATATATAAGGAATTGCCATTAAATAAATAATGCCATCATTTACTCCTTCTGCAGTTGTTTGACCTTCTTCACTTTCTAAAACTGCTCTACACATTGCGCATTGAGCACTTCCTTTTAGAAAAAAGAATAAAGAGAATAGAAAAAAGATAACTCTGCTTTTCAATTTAAACATAATATGGTGAAATCATCAAGTAAACTATAACTCCAGTTATGGCAACATATAACCACATTGGAAATGTGATTTTAGCAATTTTTTTATGTCTTTCTATATTATTTGTTATTGCTCTTACATATGTAATTAACACAAATGGAATAATTACTATAGACAATAAAATATGTGTAATTAATATAAAATAATAAGCATATTTAATAACGCCTTCTCCACCAAATTTTGTAGAATCGCTTGTCATGTGGTAAGCTACATACATTACTAAAAAAGCTACAGATAAAGCAATTGCTGTTTTCATTAATCTTTCATGTAGCTTTATGTTTTTGTTTTTTATAGCTATAAAAGCAGCTATTAAAACCACAGCAGTAACTCCGTTTACAGTTGCATAAATTGGTGGTAAAAATGAAAGCGGTTCGACATCAAAACCAAGCTTGCGTAAGTTAACACCAAATAATGCAGCAACAGCTAATGGAATAATTACTGATAGTGCAACAATCCATTTGTTATATTTTTTTTCCGCTTGTAAGTTTTCTTTAGTCATTATTCTTTTAAAAGTTTAGCAATATCCTCTTTTAGTATACTTATTTCTTCACTCATCCCTTCATCATCAATCTTTTCTGCTTCAGAAATCATTCCGTTATAATAGATTATCGGATTTCCATTTACAATTCTAGAGCGAATAAATCCGTTTTTATCAATTAGTGCAAAATTTCCTGAATGTTCAAAACCTCCTTCTGCCTCATCATCTTTTGCAGTATATAAATTAAACCCTTCGTTTGCTAGTTTATATATTTGTTCTTCATTACCTGTCATTAAATGCCAGTTAGGGTTGGTTATTTTATAGCTTTCGGCATATGTTTTTAAAACTTCAACAGTATCATGCTCAGGATTTATAGTAAAAGATGCTACACCAAAATTATCAAAGCCTTTAAACTCTTCCTGAATTTGCACCAAGTTTCTATTCATACGAGGGCAAATAGTTGGGCATGTTGTAAAAAAGAATTCTAAAACATATACTTTGCCTTCGTAATCTTTATTGGTAACTGTGTTTCCGTTTTGATCTGTAAAGCTAAATGATGGTACTTTTTTGGGTTGGTTATTAATTTCTAGAAAAGCTAAATCTGAAACATACTTGTTTTTGTCTTTTGCCTGATCGCTTCTACTTTCATTTCTTACAACATCACCATTTTTTATTCTATCGACTATTCTTGGTATAAAAATGATACCAAATAATAGAATAATAAACGCAATGCCTATGTACGAATAATTAGTTTTATTGCTCATTATTTCCTTTTAAATCGTTAGCTCTTCTTGATGAAGAATCGAAATTACCCTTACGTTTTTCTCTGTATTCCGTAAATAAAACTCGCATGTCTTCACTCATTTTATTTTTTATAATTGCAACTTCTATACAATCATAAGAGTTTAAACTATAAGCTGGTTTGTTTTTTGCCAACTCATTATCTGATCTGTCGTCTGTTCTTCCTCTTTGATTTAAATCTTTATCAATAATAAAAACACTATTGGTTGATAAATTTTGATTAAGCTGTGAATCTGATTTCAGGTTACTATACAAAGTATTTATAGTGTTCTCATCGCCATAAACAAAATGCCAAAATTTTAAATCTTCATAAGATTGTATTTCTTTTTTAAGCTGCTCTACTTCATCTTGTGTTCCGTTAGATACAACAACTACTATTTGAAATTTTTTAAATCCTTTAAATTTATCATACACCAACTCTTTTAGATTTGATGCTGCTATAGCGTTTTCCATTGGCTTTTTCCCTAGAAATGCTAAAACAGTAATATGATCTTTAAGAATGATTTTTTCGTTAGAATCTGAAGTAAATCCTAGTAACTCTGATACGTTTTCATTTACAACTTCTAAAGGGTTGTAGTTATGCTTTGCAGGTAATAATAGTAATAAAAAAGTGACTGGAAGTAAGAATAAAATTCCGAGTACAATATTGCGCTTAACCTGTTTTTTTATCATAGTGCAAAAATAAAAAAGACGGTTTAAATAACCGTCTTTTTATATAGTTTTAACTCAATATTTTTTAACTAAAAATCTTTTTTCACAAAACCAGAAGAGTAAACACTTTCTATGTAATCTCCTTCTTGTAAAAGAATAAACAGTAAATAAGCAATTAAGAAAATAGCTGTCCAAACAACCATTCTTCTTAAACTTGCTTTTTCATCACGCATGTGCATAAAATCCCAAGTAATGTAATAAGCTTTTACAATAGTTAATATAATAAATATCCAGTTTAAGGCTTTCATTCCTAAAACATGAGCCATTAATGACTCTGGTTTATATATCCCCAACACAACCTCAACAGCTGTAATAATAGATAATAGGATTAAAACTCCCAAAATTTTTTGTGTGTTTGATTTAAACTTAATTAAACCTCTTAATATTTCTAATTTATGTGCGTGTGCCATTTTTATAATAAATTATCTAAATTATACTAAGTAGAAGAATGTGAATACGAATACCCAAACTAAATCGACAAAATGCCAATACAATCCTACTTTTTCTACCATTTCATAACTTCCTCTTCTTTCATAAGTTCCTAATATTACATTAAAGAAAATAATAATATTAATTACAACTCCTGAGAATACGTGGAATCCGTGAAATCCAGTAATAAAGAAAAAGAAATCAGCAAATAATGGTGTTCCATACTCGTTATGTCTTAAGTTAGCTCCTTCAACAATACCAATTCCATTAGCTTTAAGTTGTTTTATAGATTCTTCTCTCGAAAGAACTGTCTTATGACCATGCTCATTAATTGTTTGAGTTCTTATTGCTAAGTCTGGATGAGATTCAAAACCAGTTATAACTTCTTGCATAGTGTAAGTTGGAAGTGTTCCTTCATCAACAAACCATAATCCATTTTTACTCTCATGTTCAACTCTTTCATGCTCGCCTGCTACCACAAAATCACTTAACGCAACTCTTTTCCCTTCAGCATCAACAAATTGAAGAATGTTTCCTCCTCTTGTTTCAACAGCACCAAAATCGCCTTTTATAAATGTTGCCCATTCCCAAGCTTGTGAGCCAACGAATATTAAACCACCTATGATGGTTAAAAACATATATAGTGTCACTTTTGCTTTATTCATGTGGTGTCCAGCATCTACAGCAAGTACCATAGTAACTGATGACATAATTAGAATAAAGGTCATAAATGCAACATAGATCATTGGATAATTACCGTGTACAAATGGTACGTGAGTAAATACCTCATCTGCAATTGGCCAATAATCAATAAATTTAAATCTTGAGAATCCGTAGGCTGCTAAAAAACCTGAAAAAGTTAAGGCATCAGAAACGATAAAAAACCACATCATCATTTTACCATAACTTGCGTTTAAAGGCTTGTTACCTCCACCCCAAGTTTTTTCTTCTGCACCAGTATTTACAACTGTAGTATCCATATTTAGCGATTAGTATTTAAAAAATGTTAAAAGTTGCACAAAAATAATCATTTTATTTATCTAATAAAATATAAAAAGAAAAAGAGATATATCCATAATACATCAATAAAATGCCAAAATGTTGCTGCGAGTTCAAAACCAAGCATTTTACTAGGATTGTACTTTTGTTTAAAATGATTATAAATTACCACTAAAAGGCAAATTAGACCAACAACCACGTGCAAAATATGCACCATAGCAATCAAATAAACGTATGACATGGTTACATTACTTGTTGGCCCTGTAAAGTTATAGCCTAAATCAATGATTTGCTGAAAGCCTGTAAACTGATTTACTATGAACACTACACCTAATGCTAGGGTAACCAAAAGCCAAATTGTTGTTAGCTGTCTGTTATTGTTTTTTAATGCTCTTTTTGCAAGAATAAAAGTGATACTGCTAATTAAAATAACTACAGTACTTATTATAAAGGCGTTTGGCAACTGAAAATCTCTTAACCAATCTTCTCGTTTACTACTTACTATAAATGCACTTGTCCATCCTGCAAATGACATTATTAATGATAAAATACCAAACCAAAGCATCATTTTTTTTGCTCTGATATTTTTTTCTTCAATGGTTCCTTCTGTTAAATCCATATTATCTAATAAATTTATCTACAACGTAAACTATTTGCAATAATGTTATATATGATACACTTGCTAGCATTAATTGTTTTGCTGCTTGTGCTGTTCTCTTTTTAAATAGCTGGATTGCATAATACAACATTACTAATCCTAGTCCAAAAACTACAATTGCCGCAACTATAGATAGCTTTAGTTCTCCTGTTAAACCAAATACAGGGATTATAGAAGCCAAAACTGTCCACACTGTATACATAATGGTTTGTACAGCAGTAGCTTTATCTCTTTCTCTGGTAGGCAGCATAAAAAAGCCTCCTTTTTTATAATCATCAAATAAAAACCATCCTATAGCCCAAAAATGTGGGAATTGCCAAAAAAACTGAATAGCAAATAAAGCGCCTGGCTCTATACCAAAATCGTTACGTGCCGCAACCCATCCTAACATAAAAGGAATTGCTCCTGGTATAGCTCCAACAAATACCGCTAAAGGCGTTTTGGTTTTTAATGGTGTATAAACACAAGTGTATAAAAAGATAGAAATCGCTCCATACATTGCTGTACGAGGATTAATAACATATAATGTTGCTATTCCTAAAATTGTAAAAATAACTGCAATAGTAAATGCAGTATTAACAGACATGCGTCCTGCAGGAATTGGTCTGTTTTTAGTGCGATCCATTAACGCGTCTAAATCTTTTTCAATAATCTGATTGTAAGCATTAGATGCTCCAACCATGAAATAACCTCCAAAAGCTAATAATATGAGCGTGTAAACCTCTACTTGTTGTGTTCCTAAAAGATATCCTGCAATAGAAGAAAACACAACGCTTAATGACAATCGCATTTTAGTAATTTCCTTAAAATCAGAAATAATTGAAGTTACTGTAATTGAAGAATTTTTTGTGCTCAATACTTATACTATTTGTTGCTACATATTGCGAGTGCAAAGATACTTTGAAAATTGGTTTTGAGCAACGCTTAATAAAAGTAAATTAGTAATTTATGTATACTTGTAAGTTTTAGTATCTTTAAAAGACTTTTACTAAAAATCGATTTACTCATGAAATATCTTAAATTCTTATTGGTTACAATTGCATTTAGTGTTGTAAGTTTTACTAGAGCTCAAAATTTTGACAATGTAACTATCACTACTACTAAACTGTCTGACAATGTATATATGCTTGTTGGTGCTGGAGGAAATATTGGTGTTTCAGTTGGTGATGATGGTGTTTTTGTAATTGATGATCAATTTGCGCCTTTAACTACAAAAATTGAAGCTGCAATTAAAACTTTAAGTGATAAACAAATACAATTTTTAGTAAATACTCATTATCATGGCGACCATACTGGTGGAAATGAAAATATGAAAAAATTAGGCACAACAATAATAGCTCATGATAATGTTCGAAAACGTTTAGAAGATAAGCCAAAAGATGCCTTGCCTGTAATTACTTTTAATGACGAATTGAGTCTACATATTAATGGAGAGAAAATTAGTGTTTTTCATGTTGAACATGCTCATACTGATGGTGATGCTTTATTATATTTTACTAAAAGTAATGTATTGCATACAGGCGATGTGTATTTTAACAAGCGTTATCCTTACATCGATTTGAATTCTGGCGGAAGTGTTAATGGATACATTGAAGCAGTTAAAAAAGGATTAAGTGCTATTAATGATGATACTAAAATTATTCCTGGCCATGGTGAATTATCTACTAAAGCTGAATACCAATTCTTTTTAGAAATGCTTGAAACGTTAAAAGACAATGTACTTTCAGAAATTAAAAAAGGCAAAACTGAAGACGAAGTTGCAGCAAATTCTGAAATTACTAAAGTGTATGACGATTTAGGATATAGCTGGAATTTTATTTCTTCTGAAAAAATTAGAAGAACATTTTATTTAAGCTTGAAGGAATAGGTTGTTTTTGTGATTAAAATAAAAGTGTATGTTCCATCTGGGACTCTTGCTTCTTGTGGAGCATTTTCATATGGCAATACTGAACTACCTTCTGTAATTAATATGGCTTCAATTTTCTCAGTGACATTTTCATTAATATATCTTATGGCTAATTTATGAGATAAATATTTTCTCTCAGGGTCATCAAAAAACATTAGAATGCGTCGCTCGCTTATATCACACTCTTCGCAACTTGGTTTTTGTCCTTTTTTTAAGATTGTATTTCCTGTTATATTGAATTCATAATAGTTACTTGGATTGTTTAATATAGGATTGTTCAATCTATCTAATAAATTAACAATTTCTACCCCATTATCAACATATTTATATTCTCCTATCAACATATCTTCATACCATTCATCGTTGTATACTTGCACTTTTTTTTGAAAAATTATTGTAAAAGAAGTATTTCCATTTTCATATTTCCATGTACCTACAAACTTATTAAGTTCGTTATTTAAATCTTTAAGATATGACCCATCTGGAGTTTCATGTATTCTTGTATCAAGCGGAACAATTGGGCTCTGAGCCTTGCAAGAAAAAAATGCAAAAAGGGTAATTATTATAATTATATATGGTTTCATAATTTAAACAATTCCAAACTAAACTAAATTAGTTTGATGTTATAGTAAGCTTATTGCCTTGTTAATGTAAAAGATGAAGGAAACAACTGTGGGGATTGGTTAAACTCAAAAGGACAATCTAGCTCTAATGGAGGTACAAAACCTACATTTAGTTGTGTATTATTGTTTACTACAGCAATAATAAAATCTCCTGTATGATGACATTCATATCCGTTATAAGATAATTGATATATGGCTTCATTTTCATGAAAATATCGTCCTTCAATTACATATACCGAATCATCTGGTAAAGTGGTTGTGTCGGCTAATACATTACCATTGATATCTGTAACTTTGTATCTTAAAAGAAGTTCATCTATTAAGATTGGTCTTATATTGGATTGATATAAGTATTGCTGTATAGTTATTTCATAGTTTTTATTGTTGAATGTTCCTACCCAAGTGCCAATAAATTTATCAAAAAGATGGTTTACATCTTTTAAGTAAGTTTCATCAGGTATATCATTAGGATAATTTAAATAATTTTCAATTGGAATTATATTTTGAGATTGCTGTATCTGTGCTTTGCAGCTATATATTACTAATAAAGAAATAATTAAAATTGTATTTTTCATAATTGTAAAAGCCCAAACCTTTTGGTTTGGGCTTAAATAAATTAGCTAATTTATTTTTGTTAGCACAATATTTGTTGGTATTGTAAATGTTTGTGGCTGACCTACTCGTATACCTCCTAAATGAGACACTTTCCATGTCGCAGTAATTGGACATCCTAAGCAACCATTTTGTATTGTAAACTTTAGTTGGCCCTTTTTAACTGAATAGTTACCATCTCCGTTAAAAAGAACATTGTCATCTACGCTTCCACTGAAATAAATTCCATTATGAGAACCACCATATATCGCATATTCATAATAATAATTGATGTTTGGTAGCAGCAATTTGTTAGACTTATATGTTAGACCTAATGAGCCATTGGTTGTCATTTCATAGTTTCCTTTAATGACCTCCCCTTCACTTCCAGGAAACGTTTCATTGGCAATGTAAAGTTCTACAGTAAATGTTTGGTTTCCTTCCGTCCATTGCCAAGTGCCTACAAAAGGTGTTAGGTTTGGGTCTTGGGCAAAACCGATTGTTGATGTTAAAAATATAAGTATGTATATAATTGTTTTCATAATTTAAACAACTCCAAGCTAAACTAATTTAGTTTGAAGTTGTAATAAACTTATTGTTTTGTTAATGTCACTGATATTGGTAAAGAGAATGGTATAATTGAATTATTGCCTCCAATATTTACGCCTTCTCTATCCCATAATTCTAAATTAGCCGTGTTTGAAGACGTTAATCTAAATTTCCCTACTTTTACTTTTCCGCTTACTATATCTCTAATTACAACCGAATATTCTATAGGTGTATTGTAAGTCAACGAAAGATTAAAACTAGGTAATGGATTTATATTATTTACTTCCGCAATTGTATTCCCATTCACAACATATTTATATTTACCAAATATATCATCACTAAATTGTGTTGATGTTGATGGATAAGAATAATGTTCAAATTCTTGTAAGGTAATTTCAAAAAAGCTATTTCCAATTTCCCATTTCCAAACACCAACAATTTCATCATGATGATTATCTATATCTTTAATATAAGAATTGTTATAATCTACTATATTTTCTATAGGCGTACCAAAATTATACACAGTTTGTGCCTTACAATTATAGAGATTTATCAGTATAGTTAATATTATAAGTATTTTTTTCATAATTTATATTGTTAATTACAATTTACTTCTTTTAATGTATAATTGTTTCTTATTGATAGTTTTGTCCAACTATTCAAATTAGTTCTATCGCCACGATACACACTCATTCCTGAATTGTTTTTTTGAAGCATTCTTACAAAACGTTCTTCATTTAATTCGTTTGAGATATTAGAGCTAATATAGTTCCTTTTATTATTATATAATATGATATCAACTATATTTGGATCAGTCAAATATTTCTCTCCAAAAGCAGCAAATTCTGTCCCATTGTTAATGGTAATGGCATATAACGTATCATCATCTGTAGAACTAATATTATTGCCTGGTGTAGTAACTACCATAACAAATTTACTCAAATCTTTTATTTTATCATTTATATATAATTCATAAAGAGAATATAAATCTGAACCAGAAAAAACGGATAAAGTTCCATTTCCATTATTGAAATGATTATGAATAAATGAATCAACTTTTGTGTTTGGTAAAGGCACATCAACTCCAAGCTAAACTAAATTAGTTTGAAGTTGTAATTAGCTTATTGTTTTGTTAATGTCACTGATGTTGGTAAAGAGAATGGTATTATTGAATTATAGCCTCCTATATTTACACCTTCAATATCCTTTAACTCTAATGTTGCAGTGTTCGGAGATATTATTATAAAATATCCCTTTTTATTTTTGCCACTTACCACATCATTTATTCCTATAATATATTTAGTTGGTGTATCAAAACTAAATACAAGTTTAAAATTAGGAAATGGATTTATTTGACTGACTTCTGCTATTACCACTCCATTTTCAACATATTTATATTTTCCATAGATATGATCATAATATTTAGTTGAAGAACTCGAATAACTTTCCATTTCAAATTTCTGTAATGTTATTTCAAAATAACTTATTCCATCTTGCCATTTCCATGTACCTACAACTGAACTAAATTGATTGTTAACATCCTTAATATAATAGTTGTCCCCAACAATCTGTTCTGGACTAGCAGTTATATCATAGACGATAGATTGAGCGCTGCAGCTTAGCATAACTACAAATACTGTTGTAAATAATATTAATTTTTTCATAATTTATAGTGTTAATTACAATTTACTTCTTTTAATGTATTATTGTTTCTTATTGATAGCTTTGTCTAACTATTCAAATTAGTTCTATTACCACGATACACACTCATTCCTGAACTGTTTTTTTGAAGCATTCTGACAAACCTTTCTTCATTTAATTCGTTTGAAATATTCTTGTCTATTTTATTGTCTCTGTCATTATACAACAGTACATCTACAATCAAAGGATCTGTCAAAAATTTCGTTCCAAAAGTTGCGAACTCTAGGCTATTATTAATAGTAATTGCATAAACGGTATCATCATCTGTAGAACTAATATTATTACCTGGTGTAGTAACTACCATAACAAATTTACTCAAATCTTTTATTTTATCATTTATATATAATTCATAAAGAGAATATAAATCTGAACCAGAAAAAACCGATAGAGTTCCATTCCCATTATTAAAGTGATTATGAATAAATGAATCAACTTTTGTGTTTGGTAAAGGCACATCAACTCCAACAAAATTTGGCTGACCTTCATATCTATCGTTCGCACTATAATCCATATTTCCATTATTTAAATGCCTTCCATAATAAAAAATCTCTGTATTATTTACTGTATTAGCAATCAATTCTTGCATTCTTAATTGAAAAGATGGGCTATTTGAAACTTTTGATAATTTATTACAGGTATTATCAATATTAGGCAAAGTAGCAACAGTATTATCAAGGTCATCTGGTAAGTTGGTGTCACCTGCGTTTTCGTCGTTTGTGTCTGCTCCGCCACCTCCACCATATTGCGTGCTGTCTCCGTCATTATTGGAGTTATTAGTATCTGTATTATCAGTATCATTGCCTGTTTCTGTTCCACTCCCATTACCATCTCCATTATTGTTTGAATTATTACCTGCTCCTCCAGGACAATCTACTTGAATATATGTAACAACAAATGTACCATCTGTATACCTAATTACATCATCTATCATATAACAATTGCCTGTTATTGGGTCTGGTATGATGTCACCAGGACGGTTTAATATATTGTTGTTAAACTCCACTATTGGATAAAAGGTAGTCTTATGTTCTAAATTTGGAATGAAGCCTCCTTGAGATAAGAGCTCTCTTTCTTCATCAGTAATATCATATTCTGAAATAAAAGCCTGATAAGTATCATGCTCAGCATTATATTTTAAAATTAGATTTTCTAGAAGATTGGTTTCATAATCTCTTTCTATATTAAAAGTAAGCCAATGATATTCTTCGTATTCAATTAAAATAACACTTTCGGTATTTACAAAAAAGTTGTTAATACTATCATAAACAGTTCTGTTCTGTAAATTGGTAGTGTTTTTGCTTACATCATTTAATTTTTTAAAAACCTTATCCTTATTTTTAAAATTAGATAAGTTAATTTTAGAAGTTTTAAAGCTTGGTTTTGTAATAGCATGTATTTCTTTGATGGGCTCATTTTCGCAATTGGTTACTAAAAATAATATTCCAAAAAGTAAAATACCAAGTTTAATGTAGTTTTTAAGTTTGTGTTTCATAAAAAATAGTTTAGAAGGACTAAAGCATACAAATAACACTTTTTATAAATACCAAACAATACGTAGAACTACGTAATTTATCTGCTAAAATCCCAGTAAAACTGTTTTAAAGATAAAACAAGACCTCAGATTTTAAAAATTAGAATGAGTGAAGTGGCCCTTTTAGCTAGTAAAATGACATTATCTATATTGAAATGTATGACTAAATAGGTGTTTATTAATTATCTATATACCAATTAAACAAATCTGTTCGCACACCTACACTTAACCAAACTGTATTTCTTTTAAAAGTGGTTAATGTAGTAGCATCTGGATTAAAATTTCTATAGCTAATATTAGTAAACAGTTTTAAGTTACTTACTGGGTTTATAATATATCCTGCTTGTAATTCTGCATTAATGGTTTTTGTTTTTATCCCTTGTCCAATTTCAACACCACTATCAAATGGTCTGTCGTTATAATCTCTATACAAGTCTCCTCCATAACTAAAATCATCAGTTCCATCATTAAAATCGAAACCTCTTAATCCTACTATAAATTTCGCATCAGCAAACCAACGTTGGTAATTATAACGACCAATAAGTATTGCTTCTTTAAAGTTAGCTCCCCAAAGATGCGCCATTGGTTGGTTGTTATGCGCATAATTAAGTACAATTGTATTGTGTGAATATGTATATGGTCGTACTTGGTTGTATTCAAACTGAAGCAATAAATTATCGACTTTAAATGCATTGTAGTATTTGACGCCTAATTGATACCCAAATTTATTCTTCCAACTTTTGTTTCCTGCTTTAACATCATTTAATGAAAACTCGTCTAAAATAAATTGTCCATAAAGATTTACTTTATTATTCCATTTGTATTTTGCTGAAGCTCCAACTACAGCATTACCTGCACCTTGCCCAGTTTCAAACTCAATAGCTCTAAAGAAAATTAAAGGATTTAAATAATTAATATCAAATCCTCTGTCATTTGTATTATTCCAAATTACAGATTCAAACAATCCAATATTTAAGCGTTTTGAAACATTCCAACTCAAATAATGGTTAGCCATATATTTGGTTAAAAAAGCTTTATCAACTACAACCTCTGGACGTACATCTTTTAACCACATCCAGGTATTAGTATATTTAATTTTCCAGAATTTAGTGTTTAATTTTAAAAAAGGATAAGGACTAGTTACATCACTTTGAAATAATGAACGATATCCATCACCTATAAAGTTTTTACCATGACCAAACTGAACATTAATAAATTCTGCTGGTGAATATGATATGTATGCTTCAGCAACAGGATAGTCATAACTATCTTCTTTAAATCTTTTAGCTATTCCTCTTCCAGGAATTATTGCTGGATCTGGACCAAAAGCTTTTAAGCTTTCTGCATAATCGTTAAAATACTGCGCAAAACGTCCTTGGCTTTCAAAAACAGATGCTGAAAAATTAAACTTCTTGCCTAATCCTCCTTGCACATAAAACCCTCTCGTATTATTATATGTCGTATTAAAATCTGCTTCGGTGTCTTTACCAACTTGTAAATCGAAAACTGGGTCTATTGTAAACCAATAATCTTTACCTTGCACTTGCACCAAATGTTCATCCCATAATTTCTTGCTCCACCAACTATCGCTACCTTTTATTAAAGCTTTCTTTTCAGCTTCAAAATCGTAATACTTTGCTACTTCATCATAAATAAATGGTTTTGAAGCTGTATGACTGTTTGTACCTAAACCATTCATATTAGCATCAAATCTCGCATAATATGTGTGTGTAAATGGAATATTAAGTTGACTACTATATTCCAAATTTTGATACTTTACAATATTCTTGTTTATACTATCAAACTCAGTAGACACTATTTCATTAAGGTCAGTAACTTTTTTTATGGTTTCTGTCTTCTCTATTTCGCTCTGCACAGTTTCTGGGTTTACTAAGGGAATTTTTACTGTTAGTGAGTATTGAAAACTAATTGGACGACTATTATAAGTTCCTGGTGTAACTTTTGGTAAGCTATCGAAAACACGCTTTGTTTCTTCTTTTAATTCATCATATACCGAATCGATATAAAGCACAGAAATACCTCCTTCATTATCAACTTCAAAAAGTATTTTAATATCTCCTTTATAGTTCTCGTTAAAAACTATTTGAGGTACTTTAAAATTTGAGTAAATATGCTGATTTAATTTATTATTAAAACACGCTTTAAGATTATCTATAGACTGTGATTCACAATCTGGAAAAACAGGAGGTTTTTCATAGTTATTAATGTTTTGCGAAAAACTATTAAAAGTGATTATCGTAAAAATGAATAAGAAGAGTTTCTTCATAAGATGGCTACAACCTTTTTATAGGCGAAAGATACTATTTTTTTAAAAATAAACAGCTTACAAAAAAACCGCTATCTGTTAAAGATAACGGTTTAAATATTTAAAATTGTATAGTTTTATTGCACTTGAAATACTATTGGTAAATTATATAAAACATCTACTGGTATGTTTCGTTGTTTTCCAGGAGTCATTTTAGGTATTTTTGTTGTAAGTCTCAATGCTTCCTTTTCTAATTGGTTATGAGGAGCTCTTGCTCTAACATCTGTAACCATTCCGTTTTTATCTATCTTAAATGCAACATATATTTTTTGAGTACCACTTAATCCTAAGTCGTGAGCTAACTCTGTATTAAATTTTTTCTGAATAAGCTTAGTTAGCTTATCAGACATACATTGTAAACGCTCTTCATTTGTTGATGCAGATTCGCATCCAGGATAAACAGGCACTTTCTCAACACCAATTATACTGAAGGGAGGTTGAATATCCTCAGGAGTTTCAATAGTTGGTTTTAAATCTCCAACATCAGTTGGCCTATCTGTAGTTATATCATCTGGAGTTAAAATATCAGTAATTAACTCATCGTTATAATCATTATCAACTGGCTTTAAATTGTTATCAGCTAATTTAACCGCTTTAGGTTTTACTTCTTTTTTTTGAGGTAAAGCTTCAAACACTTTAAATTTATCTGCAAAGTATTCTGAATTTTCATCAATTGGTGCAACTTGTGCTAACTTTGCTAGCTGGGTTTCAAACTTCATTTCAAAAAGCCCATAAGTTGCCAAAAGACAAAGAATTAAACCCACTTGAAAATAAAGCGTGGAGTTTTTTTGTAAATTTACATCGTGCTTTTGCGATTTCACAATGTTTTTGTTGCTCTGGCCAGCAACATTCGTTGTGTTTTTTAGATTTTTCATAATACTTATTATTTAGAATGTTAATATTATGATAAAATCGCAATAAGCATACCAAAGTAAAAATCCCGTCTAATTAATTTTAGACGGGATTTTGAATATAATATAAAATGGTATTTTTAGTCTTGCACTTGGAAAAGAATTGGTAATGAATAAGGTACAGTTACCGCTTTACCTCTCTGTTTACCTGGTTGCATTTTTGGAAGTAATCCAATAACACGTTTTGCTTCTTTTTCTAATCCAGGATGTGGAGCTCTAGCTTGTACATTAGTAATCTCTCCGTTCTTGTCTATTTTAAAAATAACACTAATACGTTGTTTACCTGATAAACCTAAATCTCCAGCTAATTCTGTATTAAATTTCTTATTTACAAATTCAGCAATTTTATCAGACATACATTGCTTTTTAGCATTGTTTCCACTCTCTTTTTCACATCCAGGAAAAATAGGCACGTTTTCAATAACAGCAAAAGGAACCTCAATATCTTCCTCTACTTCAACAACTTTTACGTCTTTTACTTTAACGATTTTTTCTTCTTGATTTGTTTCAGTAGACTTTATAATAGTTTCTTCTACCTCTTTTTCATCTTCAACAACCTTAATTTCTTCTGGAACTGGTGGTGGTGGTGGTGGTGGAGGTGGAGGTGTTATTTCTTGCTGAGTGATTGGCACTTCTTCTTCATCTAACATATCCAGATTAACCATCCCTGTATCAATCTCTTTTTTATCATATGATTTATAGTTTATTGCCAAATTAGTAAGCAATAATACTAAAGCCAGACCAACAGCAAAATATAGCGAACTGTTTCTGCTTACGTCTGATTTTGGATTTTTTTTCGGTTCCATATCTTAAACTTGTTTAGGAATGCTAAAATAACCAATAAATTGTTAAAAAAGCAAACGATTAATTTATTTTAACTTTAACTTTCTATAGAAAGTAATAATTAGTGCAGCAAAAATAACGCCAAAAGTGTTTGCTGCTAGATCATTTAAATCAAAAACTCTGGTTTCGGTAATTTTATTTTGTAATATTTCTATTATTAACCCAAACCCAATAGCTATTGAAGCTGAGATTAAAATTGTATTTGAAATGGTTTTTCTTCTAAAGTAATTATACCATAATAGCATTAATACAAAATAGGCTAAAAAATGATAAATTTTATCATCAAACGACGAACCTAAACTTGGAACTTTATTAAGTCTTATAAGACTAGCAACGGTTAAAACTATTGAATAAGTTACTACAAGTAAAAGTTCAAAGTACTTATGCACCAATTAATGCTTTATAATCGTCAGCAGATAATAAGCTATCAAACTGAGACACATCAGAACATTTTACTTTAATCATCCAACCATCTCCATAAGGGTCTGAGTTTACTTTTTCTGGTTCATCTTCAAGTGAAGAGTTAAATTCAATTATTTCGCCAGATACTGGTAAAAACAAATCAGATACAGTTTTTACTGCTTCAACTGTTCCAAAAATTTCTTCAGCATCTAAAATTTCGTCAACTGTTTCAACTTCTACGTAAACAATATCTCCTAATTCGCCTTGAGCAAAATCAGTAATTCCTACAGTAATAATGTCGCCTTCTATTTTTACCCACTCGTGGTCTTTGGTATACTTTAATTGTGATGGTATGTTCATCTTAATTGATTATAAAATTTATGGTAACAAATGTACTTTTTAAAACGATTTAATTCAAAATTAATTTCCAAAATTATATCGTAAGGTAATTCCAGATCTAATAGTTGTTTGTGGAAAGGCTGTTGAAATAGCATATTCTGAGAACGAATAATCAAAATAGAATATTCCTGTTAGATTTTTACTAAAAGCATAATCTGCAGAATATTTTATTCCCCAAATAGTTTGACCAGAAGTCACCTGATTGTTTTCTAAATCTAAATATCTAATAATCGTTTTGTTATCTCTTAATGATATATCTGCCTTCATGTTCAAATCACTTTTTATGATTTGACCTGGCCCAGCCATTTTTGAGCGTATTCTTACATCTTTAAATCTATATCCAAGACCTATAATATATTCTTTCCCTTGTATTTCCGTTAATAAGTTATTATCGAAACTTAAAGATAAGACTCTATCTTTTCTTATTTCAGTAACTATTTTAACTGAATTCTTCATTTCGAAATCCAATCTAATTAGTGGGCTAAATTGTTCTTCTAAATTTATATTACTATAAAGGTTTTGGCTTTTATAATTACCTGATTGGTCTAAAACATTTGGATTTTGACTTGCATAATCTAAAGTAGGATCTGCAGCATTAAAATCTAAATTAGTTCGGAATTGGTTAATTGTATAACCTGCTCTATAACCATGAGTTACAGAGAAACGCTTAAAGTTCTTTTTAAACCAAGCAAACTGCATAAAGCCTGTGTATTTCAACGTCCAGTTAGGAATAGGCACATCTCTAAATGCACTTAATTTAACTTTGTCTGGGTTTGCTCCTTGGTAAGCAGATAAAAAAGAAGGTAATAATACTGCTTGGCTATTTTTTCCAAAACCTAAAGGATAGCCTTCGGCATCAACTGCATAGTTACTGTTTCCATAAAACTCTCTTGCTAATCGGTTTGCTACTACCAAACGGTTTGCTCTAAAATCTTCAAACGCTGCAGAACGGACTTCATCACTTTTGCTAAATGCTGTTTTTATTAATGATGTTGAAATATTAAAGTTACCAAAAGTATTTTGGATTAAACTATTATAAGTATCACTTAAGCCATCATTATTTGTATCAGTAGCGTTAAAGTTTTCGGTAAAATTTGATGCATAAGTTCTACTACCTGTAAAATCAATTTTTAAATCTTTAACTAACTCTACATTTGCAGAAAAATCTAGTGTTTTACTACTTACTTCTATGTATTGCTCATTAAAATTAGGATATACTGTTAACCAACCATTTCTAGCTACTAAATCTCTTATATCGCTCTGATCACCAAAAGTATAGCCAAACGTTGGTTTAAGTGTACCTATAAACCCTGGCGTTCTTAGGTAACCTGGTAAATAATTACCATTATTCTCTCTATAGTTAATTTGAACTCTCTTAACCATAGTTAGTATATCTATTGCAGTATTAAATACTTTTGTGCCTGCGCTATTTGATGATGAATTAGCAGCTACATTCCCTTTCTGCTTTGGTTCTACTTGTTTTTCGTTATTAGAAGGAAGTCCTTTTGGAGCACTACTTCTTGCGTTGTTTCTTTTAGGTTGTTTTTTGGTTAATCCAACATATTTATATAAAGTCTCCATATTAAAACTTGAATTAATATTATGAGTCCCTGAACTTTGTATTGAATTACCTAAATTGTAAGTGTTTGTAACATTGGTATCTGGATCTGTAATTGGTAAATTATTATTAAGATCTGATCCTTTTTGCCAACTAAAATCGCCTGTATATGAATATGTCGCTCTAATAAAATTAAATGTTGGTATTTTATATAAAGGGATTTCATAATTTAATTGTAATTGCTGACTTTGAATATTTGGATCACCAAAATCGAAGAAACCATCCCAAACATTCAGTGTTGGGTCTTGCCTGCCATTGATTACATCATCTACAAAATAATTACGAACAATATTGCTATTAGATGCAGTAAAGTTTAAGCTTAATGCTTTTGTTAGATTATAATTTATTGCATATTGAAAATCAAATCTATAATTTCTTCTGAATAATTCTTCTAAGCCAATATTCCCTCCTGTTAAATCTACTTCTCTAAATTTTTGTTTATTAAACTGACGTAAAATGTCAGTGTTTACAGAAAAACTAGTTGGTATAGGATTAAAATTAAAGTCTTTAAGTATTTTCCAATATTTGTTTCTAAAAATAGAATCGTTTTCTTTAAATGGCTCAATTACCATTGGATTGAAACTGTAGTTATAATTAACTCCTGTTCTAATTTTTTGGTCTAATGAATTTTCAATTTCAAAATCTCTATGCTCAATTTTATTATATGAATAGTTAAAAGTTAAATTTTCAACATCATAAAAACGAGGTTTAGCATCTCCTGTTCTTTGCTTTCTAACACCAATAAAATTAATACTTTGTCGTTTAGTGTAATCTTCAGATTGTGTTTTAATGGTTTCTCTTTCCTGATCTGAAGTAGCGGCATCTAAACGAGATTGTAATTTAATATCTCTATAAAATTGATCGTATTCTGGCGTAATAAGTTCTTCACTTTGACCATAATTGAAAGGAATTTGTACTCCCCATTTTTTTGGTAAAAGTTGTCCTAAATTTATATTAGTCACAACATCGTACTGCTTTACATCTTCTCGACTTCTCTCGTTTGGTCTTTGCTCAATTCCACCAAATCCTATTGTGCTTCTTCGACCTGTTGCACTTATATCGGCAAAGTCTGCAATATTGGTATCCATGCTTAAAACTGCTGCCCAACCTCCTTGATTATCTAAATCGGCCAATCTAAGTTCATTAAACCAAATTTCTCCACAAGCATCCATACCTCCTTGTCCAGGGTTTTTAACCCCAACCATTAAAACTCTTATATCTCCAAAATTTGGATTTCCTTTAATTGCCACACGTTGAACACCCATTGTATGTGGATCAAATTCGCCAACTTCGGCCAATCCTGAATCGGTAACATCATAAAATGTAGGATCAATGTTTGCTAAAGTTCCATTAGAAATACCTAATGATTTTATTTGTTCTAAAACTTCTAGCTTTAAGTTAATCTCATTAGCTTCTGGCCAAACATCAGTTGGTGACAATGTTCCTGTAGACACTTGTAATGGCACTTCAATTTGATAAAAATTTTGAGTAAAATCATTACCCATTCTAATAAAACCTACCAATTCACCATCAGACAAATTAATTCCTTCTTGAGGCTCAGCGTGAATAAACATTCTTAGCTTGTTATACTGACGCATGTCTATGTTAATATTTTTAAATACTCCTCTAGAGTCTTCAGGCTCAAGGTCACATACTTCGACTACTAATGATTGTTCGTTTTGTCTTATGATATTATTGTTATTGTTCAGTTGCTCTAAAACAACTCCTGGAGGTAACACATAATTTCCTTCGTTTTGTTGTAACCCAATAATCCCAACATTTAATTCAGTATTATCGTTATCATTATTTGGTTCGTCATCTAAAGTTAATCTGTAACGTCTCCAATCGCTTCTTACTAAATCTAGGGTTGCAAACCTTAATACTGTTGATTGAGAAAACTCTTTTAAATATAGTCTAGCAAATCTAACTGAACGAATATCGGTAATCCCTCCTATTGCTCTAGTTGGACTAGCAATTGGAATTCTAAATTGGTACCACTTCACCTCACGTGTTTGGCCATTAGGTAGAGTTACGTTTTTAACTTTTATATCGTTTATTTGAGTGTTATTTGGATCAGAAAGTGTAGCAGGCGTAATATTAATTTCATACTCAAAATAACTATCTATAGTATTCATTGTATTATCTCTATTAATATCTTCTACATCAGGTTGAGGAGTAGAGCCTCTATTAGTGTCTGTAAATGTATCTGGAGAGTTGCCCTCTAATCCATTATACAGTTTATAACGCTCAAAAATATCCCCATCTGCCTGTAAAAAGTACTTGTAATTATCTTTAGATGGATCTTCTAATCCTGCAAAAGGAGTATATCTTGGATCTCCAGGTACAGCTTCCTCTGAATCATCATAACCATCATAACCAACATCTTGATTTCTTCGTTGTTGACCTGTAGTTGAAAACGCATAAATTAAAGATTGATTTCTTGGAACAATACTTCCATAAACAGTTGGAGCTAAAAAACTAATATCTCCATCTTCAGGTAATCCGTTCTCGAATTGTTTTTTTCCGTCTTTTAAAATATCTTCTGAAATATTACCAAGATTAACTGTAAGTTTTCCTCCTGGGTTTGTTGTATTATCTAAAAATGGGTCTTGTACCCAAAACTCTATATACTCTACATTAGCTTGCTCAAAATCTGTAGACGTTATTTGTCTGGTAATACCAGCCCAACTATTGTTAGGTGCAGTTAAAGTACCTGTTGCTATATCAATGTTATTTGTTTGAAAATTATAAGGACCTCTTTCGGTTGGATAATATGCTAAATCTAATGTTGGAATTACAGTGCTTTGTCCTTGCACTACATCTATTTGAGGAAAAACTTCATCAATAAAAACTCTCCTTGTATATAAATTAGAAACATCATCATCACTTATACCACTAGGTCTTTGATTGCTATAAAAAATAGGATCTACTGTGTACCAGTTAAGCATAGCTCTGTTAAATCCGTTTTCAATACCATTATCATCTTCATTTGCTGTTATACCAAGCTGTTTTGGTCTACTAGATAAAAACCAAGACTGAGGTGATAATAAATCTATAGAGCCTTGTGTGCCTTCAAAATCATCAACATAAGCAGTTGCTTCTCCTTCAAAATCTGTGCCCTTTGGTGCTCCTGGCGCCAAGTATGCAAACTCTCCTCTTACAGATAAGTTTGATGGCACATCAGTATCAATATTTGGTAGTTTATTAGCTAATCGAGTTAAAAAAGGAACTTCGGTTGAATAGTTACCGTTAAGTCCAAATATGGTATTGTTTATAGATTCTGTATTGTAATTTGCTTTCTGGGTAATTGGTCGCTCATTCAAATTTAAAAACGTTGCTCCTAATACAAATTTTTCATTAAACTGATGCTCTACATTAATCCCTGTAAAACGACGTGTTTGTTGTCCAAATACTGCATTGTTTTCTACTGAAACATTTATTGGAGTATTAGATGCTTTTAGGGCTTCATCTAAAATTTGTACACGTCCTAATTGATAATTTACTGTATAATCAATACCTTCAACTAATACTCTTCCACCTGCTGTTACTTTAACAGAGCCTCTTGGAACATTAAAAGCTCCAATAGGAATACCATCTCCTCCAGATGATTTATAACGCCCTTTTAATTGAAATTTATTTTTTTCACTTTCATCTAAAGCTGCTGTTTTAGTGGCTTTATAAAGAATGTCATATACATATTTTTCTTGATTAGGATTGGTATAAACATCTTGCTCGTAGTCTGCTGCGTTGTTATTTGGGTTACCATCATCATCTAAAATATCAAATAAATATCGTCCAAAAGGCTCAACTTTTGTAAAGATTATTTTTCCATTTTGAATTAAAACTGTTTGTCCAGGAACAAAATCGAAAAAACCGTCACCACCTGTTTGAGGATCATTATTAAAGTTTAACCTATCTAAATGAAATAATCTTATTAAAGGTGTATCAACTATTTCGGAATCATCTGTTGGATCTATTGGTGTGTTACTGTTAAATGTTGGAAATGTAGTTCCATCTACAGGTTTTATATAGTTTAGAGGAGAGGCTTCAGTATAAAATATATTTAATTTAAAATCGTCTTGACTTAATTGGTAAGCTCCAGTGTCATAAATGTTTTTCATCATTAAATCCCAAATAGGTTGATCTACACTCGTGATTGAACTTTTTAGCATTTTTAAAACTAAACTGTTGTTGTTTATAATTGTATTACCAGAGTTAGTGTTTGTAGTTACATCTGTGGCATTAACACCATCATTAGCAAATTCACCAACTTGATAAACTGTACCACCAACTGTATACTGAAAGGCAACTGCTAAAACTTCGTCGTTTAACAATCGTTGATTTAAAGATATATATCCCAATTGTGAATGTAGAGTATAATCTGAACCTTGATTAAGTTTTCTAGCATTTTCAAGTTTACCAAAATCAAATCCTTCGTTGGCAGGAATTAAAATACCTTGCTCAACTGTAGTTATATCTCTAACTGCTGCAGTTAATTGAGAACCTGGTCCACCAATGTTTGTTGGGTCAAATGCGTTGTTTGGATTGTTTGGTAAGGCTCCTGGTTGCAAAATGTTTACAGTGGAACCAACTATTGAAGACTCTCCTAAATCTTGAAAAGCTGTAATATTTCTAACATTATTTGTTTGATTAGTTCTATTAGTTACCCAAACTTCAATACGTGTTATTTGAACATTAGTTTCTAAAAAAGGATAACGCAACATTGCTGCATCATATTTATTTCTAAAATATTGTGCTAAGAAGAAGTGTCTATTTTCGTCATAGTCTCTTGCAAAAAAAGAAAATTCTTCTAATGTCCCTCCTCCTTGTGCAACCACAGAGCGTGATTGTGATTTTTGTTCAGAAAACACAGCTGTCACTCTTGTTTTACCAAATTGCAGCTCTGTTTTCACACCAAATAAACTTTGTGCTCCAGTAATTAATGAACTATTAAGTGGCATACTAACATTACCAACTTCTATCTTTCTGATAATATCATCTTCAGTTGGTGTGTATTCTAATTTAATTAGATTCTGAAAATCGAATGTTGATTGTGTATCATAGTTTGCTGTAACCTGAAGTCTTGTTCCAACTTTACCTAATAAACTTAAACTTATACGTTGATTAAAATCAAATGTAAAATTGCTTCTGTTACGTGGAGAAAATGTTGGGTTATCTTGTTTTGTGAACAAAACCCCTAAATCCATTTCAACAGAACCTTGTGGTATCACTTCAATAGTATTACCTCCAAAAACAGATTCAAAAAATCCTGAATTAACATAAAACTCTGGTAGAAGATTTTTTTGTTCTTCTTCAGTTCCGTCCTTTTTTCCTGAAGCAGCATCAACTTTTTGTTTGTAATACAAACGCATATTTTCTTGCAAAACCAACTTTTGATATTCGGCAGGTGTAAGTATAATTGGATAATTAATATTAAACTTCCCAACTGTTTCAGTGTAAATATATCTGTCTGTTATTGGGTCGTATGTGTATTTTGAAACAATACTATTAGGATTTGGCATATTTATATTACCAAATGCAAAACTTGTAATAGTAGTATCTTGAGGTGTTGTTGGATCTTGAGAAAAAACTAAACTACTAAAAAGCGTAGTACTTATTAGCAGTATATATTGAATTGATTTTAAAAAAGTATAGTTAGTTGTACTCAAATCGTTATAAGTTTTTTAATGCTTCTTTTATAATGGTTTCAACATTGGCATCTGGTTGATTAGACACTATCTTATCTACAACACGTTCTGATTGTTTTCTTACAAATCCAAGAACTTCTAAAGCAGATAACGCTTCATCTTTGCTTGTATTGTTTTTAACCGTAGAAAGTTCGTCAATATCATACACTTTTAAAACTTTATCTTTAAGGTCTAAAATTACACGAGCTGCAGTTTTTGCACCAATCCCTTTAATAGATTGAATTAAAGCCACATCACCATGTGCAATTCCTTCTCTTACTTGTTTGGGTGTTAAAGACGACAACATAGTTCTTGCTGTGCTTGCTCCTACACCACTTACAGAAATTAATAGCTTGAAAATCTCTCGTTCGGCAACAGATGAAAAACCATACAAAGTATGAGAATCTTCTTTTACAATTAAATATGAGTAGAGCTTTAAATTCTCATTATCTGGAATTTGAGAATATGTATGTAATGATATATTGAGTAAATAGCCTACACCATTACAGTCGATGACAACATCTGTCGGATTTTTTTCTACAAGTTTTCCTTGAATGTGTGTAATCATGTAATAGCTTTAGTTAAAAACTCAAATGTAATAAAATTATTTACATTATGAAGCTGATACGTTTTCTAATGATGCTTTAAGTTCTAGCTCTTTTCTTTCCTTTTGTTGTGCATCAATAACAGCGATTGCTGTCATGTTAACTATTTCGTCAACACTTGCATCTAATTGAAGAATATGAACTGGTTTTCGCATTCCCATCATAATAGGTCCAATCGATTCAGATTTATTGAGTTCTTTAAGAAGCTTGTAGGTTATATTAGCTGAGTCTAAGCTAGGAAAAATTAATGTATTTACTTTTTTGCCAACAAGTTTAGAGAATGGAAACATCTCTTCAAGCATTTCGCTATTTAATGCAAAATCTGTTTGCAACTCACCATCAACTAACAAATCTGGGTTAGATTCATGCAATAGTTTCACAGCATCTCTAACTTTAGTTGTTCTAGGGCTTGGTGAAGAACCAAAATTTCCAAATGAAATCATTGCCATAACAGGCTCTAAACCAAACATCCTAACTGTTCTGGCAGTCATTTGAGCTATTTTTGCTAAATCTTCTGCTGTAGGATCAATATTAATGGAGGTATCACTTAAAAACATTGGCCCACGTTGCGTCATCATTAAATTAGTTGTTGCTATTCTTGTTGCATTTTTTGCCAATCCTATAAGCTCTAACATTGGTTTTACAACCGAAGGGTAGCTTCTTGAAAAACCAGAAATAAGCGCATCAGCATCTCCTTCGTTTACCATCATTGCAGCGAAATAATTGCGCTCTCGCATTATTTTTTGTGCCGAATAAAGTGTTACTCCTTTACGTTTACGTTGCTCCCAATATACTTTTGCATACTTATTTTTACGTGCTTCCTCTTCATCAGATTTTGGATCAATAATTTGAACATCAGCTTCAAATTCAATTTCCTCCATTAGTTGAAGAATTGTTTCTCGTCTTCCTAATAAAATAGGAATAGCAATGCCTTCATCATGTGCAATTTGAGCTGCTTTTAACACATCTAAATGATCTGCTTCTGCATAAACAACTCGCTTTGGATTCATTTTTGCTCTGTTAGTTAACAGTCTAACAATCTTATTATCAGACCCTAATCGTTCTAAAAGAGTTTCTTTGTATTTTTCCCAATCTTCAATTGGTTCTTTTGCCACGCCACTTTCCATAGCAGCTTTTGCAACAGCTGGTGGTACTTCGGCAATTAAACGAGGATCAAAAGGTTTAGGTATAATATAGTCTTTACCATACGTTAAACGTGTTTCTCCATAGGCAATGTTTACTTGTTCTGGAACTGGTTCTTTAGCAAGATTTGCCAAAGCCTTAACAGCAGCCATTTTCATTTCTTCGTTAATCTTTGTTGCTCTAACATCTAAAGCTCCTCTGAAAATAAATGGAAATCCTAGCACATTATTAACTTGATTAGGATGATCACTACGACCTGTAGCCATTATAATATCTTTTCTTGTATCGATTGCTAATTGATATTCAATTTCTGGATCTGGATTAGCCATTGCAAATACAATAGGGTTTTTAGCCATCGACTTTAACATCTCTGGAGTCACTATATTAGCTGTTGACAACCCAATAAAAACGTCGGCATTATTCATTGCTTCTTCTAGTGTATCTATTTTTCGATGCGTTGCAAATTCTGTCTTCTCAGGTGTAAGCCCTTCTCTATCATCTCTAATAACACCTTTACTATCAGTCATTACAATATTATCGCGTTTAGCACCAAAAGCTTGGTACAAACGCGTGCAAGAGATTGCAGCAGCGCCTGCTCCACTAATAACAATTTTAACGTCTTCTATTTTTTTATTTGAAATTTCTAAAGCATTTAATAATGCTGCAGCCGAAATAATAGCAGTACCATGTTGATCGTCATGCATTACAGGAATATCTAATTCTGCTTTTAAACGACGTTCAATTTCAAACGCTTCAGGTGCTTTAATATCTTCTAGATTTATACCTCCAAAAGTTGGCGCAATCATTTTTACAGTTTGTACAAATTCTTCAACATTTTCTGTGTTAACTTCAATATCAAACACATCAATATCAGCAAATATTTTAAATAACAATCCTTTTCCTTCCATGACAGGCTTAGAGGCTTCTGGACCAATATTACCAAGACCTAAAACTGCAGTACCATTAGATATTACTGCTACAAGGTTACCTTTAGCTGTATATTTATAAACATTGTTTTTGTCTTTATCTATTTCTAAACAAGGCTCTGCTACTCCAGGAGAATATGCTAAAGATAAGTCTCTTTGTGTTGCATACTTTTTAGTAGGTACAACCTGAATTTTTCCTGGTGTTGGTTTTGCGTGATATACTAATGCTTCTCTTCGTTTACTCTGCTTACTCATATAATCTGGATTAAATCACTTCGAAATTCGTTTTATGGAATTCATTTTTATAATAACAAATGTAATAATACTAAGGATTAAAGTCTAATCTTTTAAGAATTGAATATTTCTTTTTAATCCAGAAAATTTTGTGCGTTTAACAGCTGAATCTTTAAATATTTTTTTAAAAACATCTTCCGTTATCTCTTCCCAATCTTTTTTGGTCATTGACAATAATTCAGGATTAGGATTAAATAGTGGCTCGTTATGTGATTTTGAAAATCGATTCCAAGGGCATACATCTTGGCAAACATCACAACCGAACATCCAATCATCAAATTGTCCTTTAAATTCTGTTGGAATATTTTCTTTTAACTCTATTGTAAAATAAGAAATGCACTTACTACCATCAACAACATAAGGCTCTGTTATAGCTTGAGTTGGACAAGCATCGATACATGCTGTACAGGTACCACAATGGTCTGTTGTTGGTAAATCGTATTCTAAATCTAAATCAATAATTAACTCGGCAATAAAATAAAATGAACCAACTTGTTGTGTTAATAAATTACTGTGTTTCCCAATCCAACCTAATCCACTTTTTGCTGCCCAAGCTTTATCTAAAACTGGAGCAGAATCTACGAAAGCTCTACCACTCACATCACCTATTTCATCTTGAATAAAATTTAACAGTGATTTAAGCTTGTCTTTAATAACAAAGTGATAATCTGTACCAAAAGCATATTTTGACAACTTATAACTTTCTGAATTTTGGACTTCTGATGGATAATAATTCAACAATAAAGAAATGACACTTTTAGAATCTTCAACCAATTTTGTTGGGTCTAAACGTTTATCAAAATGATTCTCCATGTATTGCATTTCGCCATGCATATTGTTTTTTAACCACTTTTCGAGTCTTGGTGCTTCAGCCTCTAAAAATTGTGCCTTACTAATACCACAAGACAAAAAGCCAAGACGTTTAGCTTCAGCTTTAATTAAACTTGTATTATGATTCTTAGAGTTAATCATTTTATTTTGAAGTAAATTTCATTTCTACATCTACAGGTTTTAATGTAATTAACGGATTTAATTTTACTTCTGCTTTATTGGTTTCTATATTAAATTTATTAATAATTGTATTTACTACGAGCATCATTTCATACATAGCAAAATTATTACCAATACATAGTCTTGGTCCAGCTCCAAATGGCATATAATATGCTGCTGTTTTTTTCTTGTTTTCATCAGAAAAACGCTCTGGTTGAAATTTATCAGCATCTTCCCAATAATTAGTATTTCTATGCATTTCATAAATAGAAATTCCTATAAGAGTTCCTTTTTTAATATGATAATTCCCTAAAACATCATCTTCGAGAGCAACACGATCTGTTATCCAAGCCGAAGGATATAACCGCATGCTTTCTTCAACGCACATTTTTATAAAATTGAGCTTTGGTAATGTTTCAAAAGCTAATGTATTGTTATCTAAATTTACACTCTCACTTTTAGCTTTATTCAATTCTTTTTTATTGTTTGCAAGTAAAAATAACGTAAAGGTTAAGGCATTTGCAGTTGTTTCGTGACCTGCTACAAAGAGTATTAAAATCTCATCAATAAGCTGAGTGTTTGTCATTGATGTTCCATCTTCATATTTTGCTTTTAAAAGCATATCTAATAAATCGTCATGCTCTTCTGTAGAGGCTCTTCGAGTTTCTATAATGTTATTAATAATAGCTCTGCTTTCTTTAACTAACTTCATATTATGCTTTATATCGCCTTTGAGTATAAACCATAATCTTTTATGAGGTTGCCTAATATCTTTTACAATAAATTTTTGAAGTGTTTCAATAATTACTTGCAGTCTTTTAAGTGTATGTTTTTCTGCGGAATAATTAAATAGTGATTTTGCTACCACCTGAAATGCTAGCTCATTCATTAAAGGGTATAGCTGCACAAAATCATCAGATTTTAAGTTTTTAATCTGCTCATTTACTGTTTGATTAATTATTGCAACAAGATTATTAATCTTTTCTTTATGAAATGCTGGTTGAATAAGTCTTCTTTGTTGCAGCCAATAATCTCCTGTTGAAGTTAATAAACCATAACCAATATACTTTGATAAAAATTTAGTCTGTAATTTAGATTTTTCGTAAACCTTATGGTGCTTTTGTAAAATATGTTTTGCTAGCTCTGCATCTTTAGTAAGTATGATTTGTTTACTAAAAAATGGTTTAATTGAAAAAGACCCTTCATTACTTTCATTAAAATATTTTTTATGAAAAGGGATTGGGTTTTTGGTGATTTCAGAAGAGTTAAATAAAAATTTAAAGAATGATACTTTATATGGATACTTGTAGTTTGGCATTAAAACAAACCTCCCTGTATATTATTTTTAATTTTTCCTAAATGTTTATATGCTAATTCTGTTACTTCGCGTCCACGAGGTGTTCTCATAATAAATCCTTGTTGGATTAAAAAAGGTTCGTAAACTTCTTCAATAGTTTCAGCGCTTTCACTCACAGCTGTTGCTAAAGTAGTAATGCCAACTGGTCCACCTTTAAACTTATCAATTATAGTGGTAAGAATTTTATTGTCCATCTCATCCAATCCATGAGCGTCAACATTTAAAGCTTCTAAAGCAAATTTAGCAATCTTAATATCAATACTTCCATTCCCTTTAATTTGAGCAAAATCTCTAACTCTACGTAATAATGCATTTGCAATACGTGGTGTTCCTCTACTACGACCAGCAATTTCTACAGCAGCTTCCATAGAAATAGGTACATTTAAAATAGAGGCGCTACGTTGAGTTATAGTTGTTAACAGCTCTGTATTATAGTATTGTAATCTACTTTGAATGCCAAAACGAGCACGCATTGGAGAGGTTAATAATCCTGAACGTGTAGTTGCGCCAATAAGTGTAAATGGATTAAGATTAATTTGAACTGTTCTTGCATTTGGTCCAGATTCAATCATTATATCAATTTTGTAGTCTTCCATTGCAGAGTATAAATACTCTTCAACAATTGGGCTTAATCGGTGTATTTCATCAATAAACAAAACATCTCGTTCTTCAAGATTTGTAAGTAATCCTGCAAGGTCACCTGGTTTATCTAAAACTGGCCCTGAAGTAACTTTAATTCCAACATTTAACTCGCTAGCAAGAATATGAGCCAAAGTGGTTTTTCCAAGTCCTGGAGGCCCATGAAAAAGTGTATGATCTAATGCTTCATTACGACCATTTGCAGCTTGCACAAAAATTTGAAGGTTTTCTAATACCTGATCCTGACCTGTAAAATCATCAAATGATAATGGTCTTAATTTTTTTTCAACATCAAGTTCTTCAGAAGAAAAGTTTTCGTTAGATGGGTTTAGATTCTCGTTCATACAACACAAATATAAACAAAAAGCCTTTCTTAATTAGAAAGGCTGATGTTGTATTATAAATATATTTTTCTAGTGCTGAAGTTCTTCTTCACCTTCTCTTAAAGGTACATTTTGTGGCACAAAATCTTCTTCATATCCTGGTTTACTATAATCGTAAGACCAACGGTATACGTGAGGAATTTCACCTTCCCAGTTACCATGAATATGCTTCACTGGTGCAGTCCACTCTAATGTTGTAGATTTCCAAGGGTTTTGTACTGTTTTCTTACCAAAGAACATACTGCTAAAGAAATTGTATAAGTATACTAATTGGAAAACTCCACCAACCAACGCAAAGATTGTAATTATAACGTTCACATTTGCTAGGTCATCAAATAATGGGAAGTTAGAGTTTGTATAATAACGTCTTGGTAAACCAGCCATACCTATAAAATGCATTGGAAAGAATACACCATAAGCACAAACCGCAGTTACCCAGAAATGTAGGTAACCTAAATTTTTATTAAGCATACGACCAAACATTTTTGGATACCAATGGTATATACCTGCAAACATTCCGTAAAGAGCAGAAATACCCATTACTAAGTGGAAGTGAGCAATAACGAAATATGTATCGTGTACGTTTATATCTAAAGCACTATCTCCAAGAATAATACCTGTTAATCCTCCTGTAATGAATGTAGAAACAAACCCGATGGAGAATAACATAGCAGGATTCAATTGTAAATTACCTTTCCAAATGGTTGTAATCCAGTTAAAGGCTTTTACTGCTGAAGGTATTGCAATTAATAATGTTGTAAATGTAAATACAGAACCAAGGAATGGATTCATACCAGAGATAAACATATGGTGTCCCCAAACGATAGTTGATAAGAAAGCAATAGCCAAAATAGAAGCAATCATCGCACGATAACCAAAGATAGGTTTACGTGAGTTCGATGCCATAATTTCAGAAACTAATCCCATCGCAGGAAGGATAACGATATATACTTCAGGATGTCCTAAGAACCAAAATAAGTGTTCGAATAATACTGGAGAACCTCCTTGATAATGTAATACTTCACCTTGAATAAATATATCAGATAAGAAGAATGATGTTCCAAAACTTCTATCCATTATTAATAATAATGCTGCTGAAAGTAATACAGGGAATGAAATAACACCAATTACTGCTGTAATGAAAAATGCCCAAATTGTTAAAGGCAATCTTGTCATTGACATTCCTTTTGTACGTAAATTAATTACAGTAACAATATAGTTTAATGATCCTAATAAAGATGATGCAATAAAGATAGCCATAGATACCAACCACAATGTCATACCCATTCCTGAACCTCCTTGAGCCATTGGCAATGCACTTAATGGTGGGTAGATTGTCCATCCTGCAGCAGCTGGTCCAGCTTCAACAAATAATGAGATTACCATGATTACACTTGATAAGAAGAATAACCAATAAGACACCATGTTTAAGAACCCAGAAGCCATATCTCGTGCTCCAATTTGCAACGGAATTAATAGGTTACTAAACGTACCACTTAATCCTGCTGTCAATACAAAGAATACCATAATTGTACCATGTATTGTAACTAATGCTAAATATATATCTGCATCCATAACTCCATCTGGAGCCCATTTACCTAATAAAGCTTCAAAGATAACATTAGGTTCTTCTGGCCATGCAATTTGCATACGAAACATAAGAGACATTATAACTCCTATAACACCCATTATTGTACCTGTAATTAAGTACTGTTTAGCAATCATTTTATGATCTTGACTAAAGATGTACTTTGTTACAAATGTTTCTTTGTGATGATGTCCGTGATCGTCGTCGTGTGCGTGAGTATCTGCGTGTGTTGACATAATCTATATATACTTTTTTAAAACGATTTTTATTAGTTTAGTTTAAAGAATTTTTAAATTCTTTTTGTTCTTTCATCCAAGCGTCAAACTCTTCTTGAGTTTCAACGATGATCTTCATTTGCATATTGTAGTGAGACTTACCACAAATTTTGTTACATAATAATAAGTAATCAAATGTGTAAGGGTCTAAAGCACTTTCTCCTTTAGCAACTAAAGCTTCACTCTTTTCGACTCTTATTTTATTAATACGTTGAACTTTCTCAACCATTTCTGGTGTAGCTCTCATTTGCTCAGTAGTTACTGTAGGTGTAAAACCAAATTCAGTTACCATACCAGGAACACAGTTCATTTGTGCTCTAAAGTGAGGCATATAAGCAGAGTGTAATACGTCTTGAGAGCGCATTTTAAAATGCACAGGTCTACCAACAACTAAATGAAGCTCTGTAGTTATAACATCATCTTGAGCATTTGGATCGGCTTCATCTAGCCCTAAAATGTTAGCTCTGTCTAAATCTATTAATCTAACATTAGCCATACCTAAAACATTATCTTGACCAGAGTAACGAGCCTTCCAGTTAAATTGCTGAGCGTATAACTCTATAACCATTGGGTCATCATCTTCATTAATATTCATAATGCTAGTCCAAGTAAACAATCCATAAATAATTAAACCTGCCAATACAATTACAGGAATAATTGTCCATATTGCTTCTAAAGTATTGTTGTCTGCATAAAACAATGCTTTTTCCCCTTTTTCTCCTCTATATTTAAAAGCAAAATAGTGGAGTAAAAATTGAGTGATTGTTTGCACAATAAATATAATAACCATAGATATGATCATCAAATTATCTATTTCTGGACCATGTGCTGATGCTGAGTTTGACATTAAAGGTAAATCTCCCCATTTTACAAAACACACAATGGTAATGACATAAATAAAAATTAAGAAACCTATCATTAAATAAGCATTAATTTTATTGTCATAATCAGTTGCAACTCCAGTATTTGATTCGTCAGTATTAACTTGAGCTAAATCAAATATTTTCACCATTTGCCAAATTGCAACAGCTACAAAAAGTACTATTATAATTGTTAAAAAAGCAGTCATTGTCGTATCTCTTCTTTATTTAATGTTATTAATAATGGAAATGTTCACTTTCTTTAATAAAAGGATTCCCTTTAGGTAGTAATGGTGCTTTTGTTAAAGCTGTAAATACTACAAGTATAAATAATCCTGCAAATAGCATTATTGAACTAATTTCCGGTATTCCAATAAACCATCTGTCTCCAACTGTTGCTGGCATTATCATATTAAATATATCTATATAATGTCCACATAAAATAACTATACCAGCCATAATTACAAACCAAGGAATACGTTTGTAATCACTATTCATTAACAATAATAATGGGAATACAAAGTTCATAACTACCATGCCTAAAAATGGTAATTGGTAATCTTGGAATCTAGTAACAAAGTATGTTACCTCTTCTGGAATGTTTGAATACCAAATTAACATAAACTGTGAAAACCATAAGTAAGTCCAGAAAATACTAATACCAAACATGAATTTTGCTAAATCGTGTAAATGGCTATCATTTACATGAGGTAAAAGTCCTTTAGATTTTAAATAGATTGTTACTAGTGCAATAACAGTAATACCACTTACAAACATACTTGCAAACACATACCATCCAAATAATGTAGAAAACCAGTGTGGGTCTACACTCATAATCCAATCCCAAGACATCATAGACTCTGTATAAATATAGAATACTAAGAATGCTGCTGAAATACGGAATGATTTTTTGAAGTTTCTATTATCGTTAACATCAGCATTATCTTGTGCGATAGAAAATTTACGTGCAAAATATCTGTAAGTACACCATCCTGCTATAAATATTAATCCACGAATGATAAAACCAGTCATATTTAAGAATCCTGATTTACCTTGAATTAATTTATCGTGAGCAACTACTTCAGGATCCATCCAAACAAATAAATTGTAATGACCTCCTAACCATGAAGTACCTGATGCCACAGCAATTCCTAAAACAATTAGAGCTCCAGGAAGTAAATACGCTGTAATCCCTTCCATAACTCTAAATAGCACTGGCGACCAACCTGCTTGAGCAGCAAATTGAATTGCATAAAACGCTAATACACCAAGAGCAATCATCATAAAAAAGAATGCTGCAACATATAATGCAGACCAAGGTCTATTAGCTATTTGATGCTGTACATGCTTTGCATGTTCATCTCCATGGTGTTCCGAAACTTCTGCTCCTTTGTTTTCTGAATGTGTATCGTTATCATGTCCAGCAACAACTTCATGCTCAGTTACTTCACCATGACCTCCTCCATGAGCAGATGATTCTTCTGCCAACATTGTTTTTACATCATCTAAAGATTTATGAGATGTCATAAAACCATATCCAACACCTATTAATCCTAAAATGATTAAGGCAATTGAAAATGTCTTTAATTTATTTGAAAATGTATACATATCTATATTGAATCTTTAACAGTCTTATTTCCTCCTAATTCTGATTTTAATTTTAGCACATAGTCAACTACTTGCCAACGCTCTTCTTCATTAAGTTGATTAGCGTAAGAACCCATTGCATTTTTACCATAGTAAATTGTATGATAAATACTTCCAACAGTTAGCATTCTTCCTGCATCATCATAACTTGGTACACCTAGTATTTTTTCTCTTTTAACCAAGTTCCCTTGTCCATCACCTTTATTTCCATGGCAAATTCCACAATATATGTCATATAAAATTTTACCTCTTTCTGTATCAATTTGTGTAGAATCTAATGGACTAGTAAGTGTAGATTTAGCCAATTCATAACCCTCATTAGTATTATCAAAATCAAAAGGTTTAAATCCTCTTGGTATAGAACCTTCTGCAGGTAATTGTGCTTCATACCCGTTTTTGAAAGCATTTGATTCGCTGTAAGTTTCATAACCTACAGGTTCATACATATTTGGCATAAATTGGTAGTTTGGTCTAGTATCTTTTTTACAAGATGCAACCGATACTAATACTACAATCAATACTGTTATTTTAAATAAGCTTTTCATCTGTATTAATGCGCTTTATCAATTATGTTAATTTCTACTGCTCCAGTTTCCTTTAATAAATCAGCTAATTCTTTTTCGTTATTATGAATTGCAATTTCCATTAAAAAATGGTCATCAGTAGTTCTAGTATCTGGGTTTTCAGCCTCTTTAAACGGCCACATTCTACTACGTAAATAAAATGTAATTACCATTAAGTGAGCTGCAAAAAACACTGTAAGCTCAAACATAATTGGTACGAATGCAGGCATATTTTCTATATAGCTAAAACTTGGCTTACCACCAATGTTTTGAGGCCAATCTTCAATCATAATGAAATTCATCATTACAATTGCAACTGTTAATCCAACACAACCATACATAAATGCAGCAATAGCAATTCTGGTTGGAGCTAATCCCATAGCCTTATCTAGTCCATGAACTGGAAAAGGTGTATATATCTCTTCAATATGATGTTTTTCAGCTTTAACTTTCTTAACAGCTGACATTAATACATCATCATCAGTATAAATAGCGTGAATTACTTTCGAAGATTCTTCCATACTATTATTTGTTTATTAAATTTTTAGCTTGTCCTGACCAATCATCACGCTCAGCTCTTCCTGGGAAAGTGCCTGTGATTTCGTCTAACAAATCATATTCTTTTTTCGTCATTTTGCTCACTTGTAAAAAAGTATAAATACCTATGCTATTTAATACTTCTTCCATCTTAGGACCAATACCATTTATTAGTTTAAGGTCGTCAGCTTTTTGAGTGTTAGCGTCAAACTTTCCGATACTATCAAACAAACTATTAACCTTATCTGAGTTATCAACTTTAGGCTTTTCATTTGCTTTAATAGCTACTTTTTTTCCCGAAGTTCTTTCATCAGCTCCTGTTCCAACTAAACTATCTCCTCTCTCTCTGATGTTTTTATAACGCTCACCTGATGATTTTAAAATTGTTTTTACCTCTGCTTGTGCAATTACCGGGAATGTACGTGCATATAGTAAGAACAATACAAAGAAGAATCCAATAGTTCCAATAAAGATTCCAATATCAACAAATGTTGGTTGGAACATTGTCCATGAAGATGGTAAGTAATCTCTATGTAATGATGTTACGATAATTACAAAACGCTCAAACCACATTCCAACGTTTACCACAATAGAGATAAAGAATGAGAACATAATACTTGTTCTTAATTTCTTGAACCACATAAATTGAGGTGAGAACACGTTACAAGACATCATCATCCAATATGCCCAAGCATAAGGACCAGTTGCTCTGTTTAAGAATGCATACTGCTCGTATTCTACTCCAGAATACCATGCAATAAACAACTCTGTGATATAAGCTACACCTACGATAGAACCAGTAATCATAATTACAATGTTCATTAATTCGATGTGCTGTACTGTTATATAATCTTCTAGGCTACACACTTTTCTCATGATAATAAGAAGTGTGTTTACCATTGCGAATCCTGAGAAAATTGCTCCTGCAACGAAATAAGGTGGGAAAATTGTAGTATGCCAACCTGGTATTACAGATGTTGCGAAGTCAAAAGATACAATTGTATGTACCGAAAGTACAAGTGGTGTTGCTAAACCTGCAAGCACTAAAGATACTTCTTCAAAACGTTGCCAATCTTTTGCTCTACCTGACCATCCGAAACTTAGTAAAGAGTATATTTTCTTTTGGAAAGGTCTTACTGCTCTATCTCTAATCATTGCAAAATCTGGCAATAAACCTGTCCACCAAAATACAAGTGAAACTGATAAATAAGTAGAAATCGCAAATACATCCCAAAGTAATGGTGAGTTAAAGTTTACCCAAAGTGATCCAAATTGATTTGGAATTGGTAATACCCAATACCCTAACCATGGACGACCCATGTGAATAATAGGGAATAATCCTGCTTGAACTACCGAGAAAATTGTCATTGCTTCAGCAGAACGGTTAATTGCCATTCTCCATTTTTGACGGAATAGTAAAAGTACTGCAGAAATCAGAGTTCCTGCGTGACCAATACCAACCCACCAAACGAAGTTAGTAATATCCCAAGCCCAACCAACGGTTTTGTTTAGACCCCAAACACCAATTCCTGTTGAAATGGTATAAATTATACATCCAATTCCCCAAAGAAAAGCTACTAATGAAATAGAAAAAACTATCCACCAAGCTTTATTGGCTTTACCTTCAACAGGTCGTGCAACATCCACAGATACATCGTGGTATGATTTTTCACCTGTAACTAAAGGTCTTCTAATAGGTGCTTCGTAATGAGACGCCATAATCCTTTTATAATTATTACTTAATTAATATTATGCTTCAGTTGTATTTCTCACTTTAGTTTGATACATCACGTTTGGTTTTGTTCCAACGCTTTCTAACAAGTGATACATACGGTTATCTTCTTTAAGTTTTGCAACTTTACTTTCTTTATCATTGATGTCACCAAAAGTCATTGCTCCATTACTACATGCAGAAGAACAAGCTGTTTGGAATTCTCCATCTTTAATTTCGCGTCCATCACGTTTAGCATCAAGAATAGTTTTTTGTGTTTTTTGAATACACATAGAACATTTTTCCATAACACCACGAGAACGAACAACAACATCTGGGTTTAATACCATACGTCCTAAATCATCGTTCATATGATAATCAAACTCGTCATTTTCGCTGTATAAGAACCAGTTGAAACGACGAACTTTATAAGGACAGTTGTTTGCACAATAACGTGTACCTACACAACGGTTATAAGCCATATGGTTTTGGCCTTGACGACCATGAGACGTTGCAGCAACTGGACAAACAGTCTCGCAAGGTGCATGATTACAATGCTGACACATTACTGGCTGGAATGCTACTTGTGGATTATCCGCAGGTGTTTCCATTTCATTAAATCCACCAAGTGAACCATTATCTCCAAATAAACCAGAGAAGTTTTCTTTTTTAGTATCATCTCCTTCAAACGTATCTTCAGAAGAATAATATCTATCAATACGCAACCAATGCATATCTCGACTACGACGTATTTCTGATTTACCAACTACAGGAACGTTATTTTCAGCATGACATGCAATAACACATGCTCCACATCCAGTACAAGCGTTCAAATCGATAGATAAATTAAAATGATGACCAATTGAACGGTCAAATTCGTCCCATAAATCTACATCAGGAGATGTAACGGGAGTTTCAACGTGGTTTAAAGACACCATAGGAATTGCATTCCAGTAATCTTTATCTTTTGTGTTGAAAATTTCTAGTGTTGTTTCTTTAATGATATCTCCACGACCCATTAAAGTATTTTGTAATTGTACACAAGCAAACTCATGTTCTCCTGAAGCTGCTGTTACACTTACATTTTGAGTTGTATTGAAGTTTTGGTATAACGCATAAGCATTAACACCAGTTTTCATTTCGTCTTTTAATCCAGCTGTTCTTCCATAACCTAATGATAATCCTACAGACCCATTAGCTTGTCCTGGTTGAATAATTACTGGCACATTTTTTATAGTAACACCGTTAACAGTAACATCTGCATAGTTACCATTTAAACCTCCATTAGCAACATGCCAATTTTTAAGATTTAATTGCTTTGCATCTGCTGTAGATACAGTTAAATAGTTATCCCAAGATACTCTTGTTAATGGATCTGGAAACTCTTGTAACCATGGGTTGTTGGCTTGCTGACCATCTCCCATTCCTACTTTAGTATATAATGTTAGCTCTAATCCATCTGCTTTAGATGATGATGCTAAGGCTCTTGCTGCATCTCCTGATGAAGCTACAGTTTCTAAAGTATTAGCTTCGGTTGTTTCAGGTGCATTTTCCAATGCAGGCATAGCTCCAACAAATAATCCATCATGCAATGCTTGGTTGAAAGAACTTCCACCTAAAATACCTGTATTCCAATTATCTTTAATAAAATCGTGGTAAGACATATCATTACCAGTCCATTTTAATAAAGCATCTTGAAACTGACGTGTATCAAACAAAGGGCGAATAGTTGGTTGTGTTAAACCGTAATGTCCTTTTTTAAGTTCAACATCTCCCCAAGACTCTAAATAATGAGGTGCAGCAGCTATATATTGAGTAACTGAAGCTGTTTCATCAGCTTTCATAGAGAAAGCAATAGATAATTCTGTTTTCTTTAACCCTTCAGCAAAATCATTTGCGTTTGGTAATGTATATAATGGATTAACTCCACTCATAATGATTGCACCAACTTTTCCAGCTTTCATATCAGCCACTAAAGTTGCAACATCTGCATCATTACCTTGTCTTGTTTTTATTGGAGTAGATTTATCAAATACTTTACTACTTAAATAAGCATTGATTTCTAACGCTACAGTTTGTGCATTAACATCTTGAATTCCTGTTACAACAACACCGTTACTTCCAGCTTCTTTTAATTGTGAAGCTGCCTTACGAACTGCATCATCAATTTGTTTTGGAAGATCTCCAGAAACTGAACCACCAACAACATAACTATATAATTTAGCTAAAGCTAATTTTTGTTGGCTTGGAGTTGCAGGTACACGCTTATCTGCATTTGCACCAGATAACGACATATTAGCTTCAATCTGAATATGCCTAGACATTTTGCCTTCTTGAGGCACACGTCCTTGAGCATAACCTGAATCGAAACCACCACCTTGCCAATCTCCTAAAAAGTCAGCACCTACAGAAACTATAGTTGAAGCTTTTGAGAAATCGTAATTAGCTAAAGCGCGTTCTCCATATTTAGCTTGGTATGCATCTAATGCAGCAGATTCTGAAACAGCATCATAAACTACATGGCGTACATTACCATATTTTTCTTTGAAGTTTGATATCAATTTACTTGTTGAAGGACTTGCAAAAGTTTGTGTTAATAACACAATCTCTTTACCAGCATTCATTAAGTCGGTTAACTTTTGATTAGTTTCTAAATCAAAAGCACTCCAAGAAATTGATTTACCGTCTTTCTTTGGCCCTTGAACTCTTAAACTATCATATAACCCTAAAACTGAAGCATTAACTCTGGCATTAGCACCACCATTAGCAGTAGCCATTGTGTTATTTTCAATTTTAATTGGACGCCCTTCACGAGTTTTTACTAAAACACTTGCAAAGTCAAAACCATCTGCAATTGTAGTTGCATAGTAATTTGCAACACCAGGAATAATTTCTTCAGGTTGCACTACATAAGGAATCGACTTAATCACTGGTCCTTCACAAGCCGCTAGTGAAGCTGCAGCTGTACTAAAACCAACATATTTTAAGAAATCACGACGTGTTGTAGAAGAAGCTTCTAATGTGCTTTTATCTCCTAAAAACTCATCAGTAGGAATTTCTTCAACAAATTCGTTTTGTTTAAGCGCCTCAACAATAGAGCTGTTTTCGTTTAGCTCCTCAACACTTTTCCAGTATTTCTTGTTTGATGACATATTATATAATTGAATTACTTCTTAATAAATTAATAATGACACTTACCGCATTCTAAACCTCCCATTTGTGCAACAGTAAGTTTGTCTACTCCATACTTTTTAGATAACTGTTCGTGTATCTTTGTATAGTAGGCATTGTCTTCAACTTTTACATTTGTTTCTCTGTGACAGTTAATACACCATCCCATTGTCAATGAAGAGAATTGATACATTACTTCCATTTCTTCAACAGGACCATGACATGTTTGACACTCAATACCTCCAACAGTAACGTGTTGTGAGTGATTAAAATATGCAAAATCTGGAAGGTTATGTATTCTTACCCATTTAACCGGATTACTTTCTCCTGTATATTTTTGTTCTGTATCGCTCCATCCTGCTGCTGCATATAGCTTTTGAATTTCAGCGTTATAATCTACTCCTATTTTATTTCCTTCAGCTAATGTTTCTGGAGCAACTTCAGAAATAGTTTTATGACAGTTCATACACACATTTAATGATGGTATACCTGATGTTTTACTTACTCTTGCAGAAGAGTGACAGTATTTACAATCTATACCATTATCACCAGCATGTATTTTGTGCGAATAATGAATTGGCTGTACTGGCATATACCCTTGATCAACTCCAATTTGAGACAAATAACCAAATATAAAGTAAGCACTTGCTAACAAGAATAAAATTGCAGTTACTATTACTAAAAATTGATTTTTAACAAATGCCTTCCAAAGTGGCAATCCTTTTTCTTTAGTTGCTATATCAACTCCTTTAGCTTCAGCAAAACGATTTAAAGTACGTCTCACTATAACTAAAGCCATTGCTAATAAACCAAACAATAAAGCTAAAGCACCTAATATAAGTTTGCTTGAAGAATTATCTGTAGTTGAATTTGGATTTACTCCTACATCAGTTCCTGTGCCTGGAGCTGGAGTTTCAACAACCTCAGCAGTATAAGCTAAAATATCACTAATGTCTTGGTCTTCTAATGTTGGGAAAGCAGTCATTGCTGTTCCGTTATGCTCATTAAAAATCTTGTTTGCATAAGCATCACCAGACTTAATAACAGCAGCACTGTTACGTATCCATGCTGAAATCCACGCTCTGTCTAAACCTTGCTCATCTGCTAGCTTTTGCTCAATATTTCTAAGAGCAGGACCAGTCATTGGCTTATCTAGTTTATGACAAGCAGCACAGTTAGTATTAAATAAAGCTTTTCCTTTTGCAGGATCACCATCTTGAGCTTGTAGTGACGTTGAAAGCGTAAGTAAAATAATAAACCCTAAATATAGAATCTTTGAGGTTAATTTACGGTGTATCACCTGTTTCATATTGTTAGTTGAATTATCTTCTAAACTTTGGTATGATTTTTTCATTAACAAGAAAAAAATACAGTTAAAAATCTCACGCAAAAGTAATACTTAAAGTCGATTTTAGAAATGTTAGAGAACTGTTAATTGATAATTTATAAACATTCTAAATAATAAATTGAATGATATTTAAGTTTAATAAATTTACATTTGTATAAAATTTAAAATAGTTATGATAAAATCGTGTATTAAAGGCGCATTTATTTGCTTGATATTCATTGGGTTTTCTTTAAAAACTCAAGCACAAGAAGGAAACGTTGTAATTGACCAAGATAAAGACATTGAAAAATTATTAGAATTTAAAAAAGATATAAAAACTGTTGATTTATATAAAATTCAGGTGTATTCAGGTGAAAGAGGTGGTGCTGAATCTACCAAAAGTCAATTTAGTTCTTTATATAAAGATTGGCCAATATCTATGGAATACGAAACTCCAAACTACAAAGTATGGGTAGGGAATTTTAGAAGCAGACTAGAAGCTGATAGAGCTTTAGTAAAAGTTAAAAAGAACTTTGCAAATGCTTTTATTTTTTATTCTAAAAAAGAAAAAAACTAGCTAAAATCTTAGTTTATAGATAATAAAAAAGCGACCAAATGGTCGCTTTTTTATTAAAGTATATTCTCTTTAATTATTTTAATTTCTTTTTTACTTCTACCTCATGGAATGCTTCTATTACATCTCCAATATTAATATCGTTGTAGTTCTTAATTTGCATACCACAATCGTATCCTTTAGCAACTTCTTTTGCATCGTCTTTAAATCGTTTAAGTGATGCTAATTCGCCTGTGTATATTACAACTCCATCTCTAATTAATCTTACATTAGAGTTTCTGAATATTTTACCGCTAGTTACCATACATCCTGCAATTGTTCCGATTTTAGAAACTTTAAATATTTCTCTAATTTCGGCAGTACCTGTAATTTCTTCTTTAAGCTCTGGAGATAACATACCTTCCATTGCATCTTTTAAGTCATTAATAGCGTCATAAATAATAGAGTACATTCTGATATCGATTTCTTCTTTATCAGCGATAGCTCTTGCATTACCCATTGGCCTTACATTAAATCCGATAATAATTGCATCAGATGCTGTTGCTAATAATACATCACTTTCTGTAATGGCTCCAACACCTTTATGTATAATATTAACTTGAATTTCTTCAGTTGATAATTTTTGGAACGAATCGGTTAATGCTTCAACAGAACCATCAACATCTCCTTTAAGTATTATGTTTAATTCTTGGAAGTCACCTAATGCAATACGTCTACCAATTTCATCAAGTGTAATATGACGCTGTGTTCTTACAGATTGCTCACGTTGTAATTGTGTACGTTTAGCAGCAATTTGCTTAGCTTCACGTTCATCTTCAAATACGCTAAACTTATCACCTGCTTGAGGCGCTCCATCTAAACCTAATATAGATACTGGTGTTGAAGGACCTGCAGATTTAACATCATTTCCACGCTCATCATGCATAGCACGAACTTTACCACTGTTTTTCCCAGCAAGTACATAATCACCAACTTTTAAAGTTCCTGCTTGTACCAAAATTGTTGAAACGTATCCACGACCTTTATCTAAAAACGCTTCCACAACTGTTCCGCTAGCCATTTTATTAGGATTTGCTTTAAGCTCTAACAATTCGGCTTCTAACAATACTTTTTCTAATAGCTCTTTAACACCTTGACCTGTTTTTGCAGATATATCGTGAGATTGAATTTTTCCTCCCCAATCTTCAACCAATAAATTCATGTTAGCTAATCCTTCTTTTACTTTTTCTGGATTTGCTCCTGGTTTATCAATTTTATTAATGGCAAATATTATAGGAACTCCTGCAGCTTGGGCATGAGCTATTGCTTCTTTGGTTTGTGGCATTATGGCATCATCTGCTGCAATAACAATAATTGCTAAATCGGTAACCTGAGCTCCACGAGCACGCATTGCTGTAAAGGCCTCGTGACCAGGAGTATCTAAGAAAGCTATTTTTTGGCCTCCTTCTAATTGTACTCCATAAGCTCCAATATGTTGCGTAATACCTCCTGACTCTCCTGCAATTACATTTTCTTGACGAATATAATCTAGAAGTGATGTTTTACCATGGTCAACGTGTCCCATTACTGTTACAATTGGTGCACGTGGTTTTAAATCTTCTGGTTTATCTTCAACTTCTTCAATGTTATCTTCTAAATCTGAAGTTACAAACTCTACTTCATATCCAAACTCATCTGCAACAACAGATAATGTTTCAGCATCTAAACGCTGATTCATTGTTACCATCATTCCTAATGACATACATGCAGAAATAATTTGAGTTACTGGAACATCCATCATTGTAGCAACTTCACTAGCAGTAACAAACTCAGTTACTTTTAAAATTTTGCTGTCTGCTTCTTGTTGCTCTAAATCTTTTTCAGATTGTTGACGATGTTGATCTCTTTTATCTCTTCTGTATTTTGCTCCTTTACCTTTTGAAGATTTCCCTTGAAGTTTTTCAAGAGTCTCTCTAACTTGCTTTTGTACTTCTGCTTCGCTAGGTTCTTCTTTTACTGTACTTGTGCGTTTTCCTCCTTGAGGTTTACCTTTAAAGTTTCCTCTTTGGTTATTATTATTTCCTCTGTTTTGGTTAGAGTTTGTATCACCTCCTGGAGTTGGACCTTTGCTTATACGACGTCTTTTTTTCTTATTAGCTGCGTCTTTATTTGCATCTGGCTTTTTCTCTTCTTTCTTCTTTTTAGGCTTATTAAATTGTGATAAGTCTATCTTTTCACCTGCAATTTTTGGTCCTGATAATTTTTGATATTTTGTTTTTAAAGTTTCCTCTTCCTCTTCAGCAACTTCTTTCTTTTCTTCTTTTACAACTTCTTTAGGTTTTTCAACTTTAGGCTGTTCAATTTTAGGTTGCTCAACTGCTTTTGGAGTTTCTTTTATTTCTTCTTTAGGTGCCTCTTGCTTTATTGGCTCAGGTTTTACTGGCTCAACTTTTTTAGGCTCTTCAATTTTTGCTTCCTCCTTTTTTGGCTCAGGTTTAGTTGGATTTAAATCAATTTTTCCAACTTGTTTTGGACCACTTAATTCAGCTTTGGCTTTTACAACTTGCTTGCTTGCTTCCTCTTTTTTATGTTTCTCTTCAAGCTCACGTTCACGCTGTTCGCGCAATTCTTCTTTTTCTTTAAGCTTTGCTTCACTAACTTCTTGAGATGCTACTTTTTTATTTGCATCTGTTTGAAATTCGTTAGAAAGAATTGTGTGAACTTCTTCTGATATTTTTGTATTCGGACTTTTTTCCACGCTCACGCCCTTTGATTCTAAAAAATCAACAGCACGATCAATGGAAATATTGAGTTCGCGTAATACTTTATTTAATCTAATTGTATCAGCCATAAATTGCTTGTAATATACTTTAAATATGTGTTATTCTTCAAATTCCTCTTTAAGAATTCTAATAACTTCTAAAATTGTTTCTTCTTCTAAATCGGTTCTTTTAACCAAATCTTGAACGTCTTGTTCTAAAATACTTTTCGCTGTATCTAAACCTGCTTTACTAAACTCTTCAATAATCCAAGATTCTATTTCATCAGTAAATTCAGATAATTCTACATCTTCTTCAGCTCCTTCTCTAAATACGTCTATTTCGTATCCTGTTAATTGCCCAGCTAAACGAATATTGTGTCCGCCTCTACCAATTGCTTTTGATACTTCTTCAGGTTTTAATAAAACCTCAGCACGTTTAGTTTCTTCATTAATTTTCACTGAAGTTACTCTTGCTGGACTTAAAGCTCTTGTTATGAATAGTTGTAAGTTGTTTGTGTAATTAATTACATCAATATTTTCATTACCAAGTTCACGAACAATACCATGAATTCTAGATCCTTTCATACCAACACATGCTCCAACTGGGTCAATTCTGTCATCATAAGAATCTACAGCTACTTTTGCTTTTTCCCCTGGAATTCTAACCACATTTTTAATTGTAATTAAACCGTCGAAAACTTCTGGTATTTCTTGTTCAAATAATTTTTCTAAAAATACAGGAGCTGTTCTAGACATGATAATTGTTGGCTTGTTTCCTTTTAGCTCAACACTTTCTATTATACCTCTTACATTTTCTCCTTTTCTAAAGAAATCTGATGGGATTTGCTTTTCTTTTGGTAAAATTATTTCATTGCCTTCGTCGTCTAACAATATTATTGCTCTGTGACGAATATGATGTACTTCAGCAGTGTATATTTCTCCTACTAAATCTTTAAATTGCTTATAGATATTAGTATTGTCATGCTCATGTATTTTAGAAATTAAATTTTGGCGTAATGCTAAAATAGAACGTCTTCCTAAATCAATTAATTTAACTGCTTCTGCAACATCTTCACCTACTTCAAAATCTGGCTCTATTTTACGAGCTTCGGATAAAGCAATTTCTTGATTTGGTTCTTGCACATTATCATCAGCAACAACAATTCTATTTCTCCAAATCTCTAAATCTCCTTTATCTGGATTGATAATAATATCGAAGTTATCATCATCACCATATTTCTTTTTAAGTGCATTTCTTAATACATCTTCTAAAATCGCCATCAACGTTACACGATCGATTAATTTGTCATCTTTAAACTCTGAAAAAGAATCAATTAATGCAATATTTTCCATACCTACTATGAATTAAAATTTTATAATCACTTTTGCTTCTAAAATGTCGTCGAACGCAATTTTAGCTTGCTTATTTACTGTTATTTTTCCTTTGCCAATTGGTTTAGGTTCTTTTGTTTTCCACTCTAAGGAAATTGCAGTTTCATCAACCTCTGTCAACTTTGCTTCAATTTTAATATCCTCTTTAGCTTTAACTTTTATAACTCTACCAATATTTTTCTTGTACTGTCTTTTATTTATCAATGGAGACGTAGCTCCAGCAGATGTAACTTCTAATGAGAAATCTTCATCTTCTCTGTCTAAATTGTGCTCAACAGCTCTGCTAATAAAAATACAATCTTCAACACTCACGCCATTATCCCCATCGATAACGACATAAATTTTATTATCTGTTGATATGGTAAAATCAATTAGAAAAAGATCTGGTCTTTCTTCTAATCCATTCTCTATCAATGATTGAACTGTAGTTTGATTCAGCATTTTTTTAGTATAAAAAGAGGGGACTTTTTGTCCCCTCACGTTATCTTTTTTTCATACAACGCTGCAAATATACAACATTTAAATTGATTTCTGCAACTGTAATAAAGTCGATTTTTATTATTATTTTTAAAACAAATAACTAACCTTAAACGCAATGAAAAAAATATTAGTTCCAACTGACTTTTCAAAAGAAGCAGAGAATGCTCTTAAAGTTGCTGCACAATTAGCTAAAAAACATGACTGCGAAATATATTTGCTGCATATGTTAGAATTACCTCTGCAAGAAGTTGATGCATTAAGTACTCATAGTGCATTGCCTGAAGCTATGTTTTTTATGAAACTAGCTCATCAAAGATTTGAAGAAGTTATGGCTAGCGAGTTTTTAGATGGCATAATAGTGCACGAAACTGTTAAGGCTAATAATACTTTTTCATCTGTTATAGATACTTGCCATGAAAACAATGTTGATATGATAGTAATGGGTTCTCATGGAGCTAGTGGGTTTAAAGAAATGTTTATTGGATCTAATGCTGAAAAAGTTGTAAGAACTTCAGATATTCCTGTATTAGTGATTAAAAATGAACATGCAAATTTTACTGTTAATAATTTTGTTTTTGCTTCAGACTTTAAAAAGGACAATAAAGAAACGTATAAACAAGCTGTAGATTTTGCCAAATCATTTAATGCGAAAATACACTTACTAATGGTTAATACCGCAAATAGCTTTAGTACAACTGAAGAATCTAATAAACGTATAAAAGCATTTATAAAAGATTACACTTTTGATAATTATACTATTAATATCTATAATGATGAAACTGTTGAAAAGGGCATTTTAAATTTTTCTAAAATGATTGATGCAGATTTAATTGGGATAAGTACACATGGAAGACAAGGTATTGCCCATTTCTTTAATGGTAGTATAAGTGAAGATTTAGTAAATCATGCAAAAAGACCTGTTATTACTTTTAAAATATAATGAGACATATATAAAAGCAAAAAGTCTTCCCGAAAAGGAAGACTTTTTTGTTGGCCTACTAGGGCTCGAACCTAGACTCTTCTGGACCAAAACCAGACGTGTTGCCAGTTACACCATAGGCCAATCTCTAAATGAGGATGCAAATTTAGTACAAAGTTTGATTTGCACAAACATTTTTTAAAGAAAATAATCCTAAAATCTTAACGTTTGCATAAAAACCTTTAGACCTTGTTTTTTTATTCTTAAATTCGCACTTCTTTTCAAACATAGATTTATGACACATTTCAGCTATAAAAAATGGAATACAATTTTAGGTTGGTTCGTTTTTTTAATTTCATTAATCGTTTATGGGCTTACTATTGAACCTACTGTAAGTTTCTGGGATGCTGGTGAATATATTTTAACTTCATCAAAATTACAAGTTGGTCATCCACCAGGAGCTCCATTATTTCAAATGTTAGGAGCCTTCTTCTCTATGTTTGCTTTAGAGCCTTCACAAATTGGTATGATGCTTAATATGATGAGTGCTGTTGTAAGTGCATTTACTATATTATTTATGTTTTGGACCATCACTCTTTTATTAAAAAAATTAGTAAAAGAAGCCGATGAAGATTTAACTAAAACTAAAAAGACTGCCATTTTAGGAAGCGGTTTAGTAGGTAGTTTAGCCTTTACATTTACAGATTCGTTCTGGTTTAATGCTGTTGAAACCGAGGTTTATGCTATGGCAACTTTAATAATGGCTATTCTGTTTTGGTTAGCATTGCGTTGGGAGCAAGATATGGATAAACCTAGAGGAAATCGTTGGCTAGTTTTAATTGCTTTTGTTATTGGATTATCGTTTGGAGTTCACTTTATGGGCCTTTTAACTATTCCTGCTATTGGACTTATTTATTATTTTAAAAATTATAAAACTATAACAGTAAAAAACTTCATTATTGCCAATGTTGCTTCAGCTGCAATTTTGTTATTTATATTTAAATTACTGTTACCAAATGCATTAAAGATATTTAGTGCTTCGGAAATATTCTTCGTAAATACTTTTGGGCTTCCATTTAATTCTGGGACAATAATTGCTTTACTAGCAGTAATTGCTGCATTCTATTTTAGCTTAAAATATACTAAAGACAAAGGCAAACAAATTGGTAATACTCTAATTTTATGTCTAATGTTTATTTTTATTGGGTTCTCTTGTTGGCTAATGTTGCCAATTCGCGCCAATGCCAATGTTGTAATTAACGAGAATAACCCTTCTGATGCTCGAGAATTACTAGCTTATTATAACCTTGAACAATACCCAGAAACACATTTGTTTTACGGTCCATTATTTACTGAACAATATACAGGATTAGATGAAAATGAGCCTTATGTTGATGACAAGCCTAATTATGAAAAAGACTATAAAACAGGGAAATATGTTATTATAAACGACTGGAAGAATGCAAAACAAAATTATAATTCTGAGCATGCTTCTATTTTACCTAGAATGTGGAGTACAGAAAATGCTGAAAATTATATGATGTTTACTGGTTTATTAGAATTTAATATTAAGCCAGAATATCAAATGCAAAACGAATTGCGTTCAATTGTTTCAGATTTTAAAAAGAGCGTTTACGAAGGCAAAGTAGATTATGAAGATTACCACACTTTCTTAAAGAAATTTGGTCAATACCTTGATGTTGAAAAACCATCTCTTATCCAAAATATTGGTTATATGTTCGAATATCAACTTGGCTATATGTATTGGAGATATTTTATGTGGAATTTTGTTGGAAGACAAGATGATATTCAAGGAAAATATGATGATTTACATGGTAACTGGATTAGTGGAATAAACCCTATAGATTCTTGGCACCTTAATATGTCTCAAGATAATTTACCAAGTGATGTAAAAAACAATAAGGCAAGAAACACCTACTATTTTTTACCACTTATTTTAGGACTAATTGGTTTTTTATTCCTTTTTAGTAAAGACAAAAAAACCTTCTGGACCATGTTGGTTTTCTTTCTCATGACAGGATTAGCAATTCAGTTTTATACAAACGTTAGACCATTTGAACCTAGAGAGCGTGACTATTCTGTAATTGGTTCTTTTTATGTGTTTGCTATTTGGATAGGTTTTGGAGTGTATGCAATTTTTGAAGCACTCAAAAAATATACCTCATCAAAGTTTTTAGCTCCAGGAATAACTGTTGTTTGCCTAGCGTTAGTGCCAGGTATTTTAGCAGCAAATAATTGGGATGATCACGACAGATCAAATAAAGAAACTGCACATGCTATGGCTATAAAGTATTTAGAATCTTGTGCACCAAATGCGATATTATTTACCATTGGTGATAACGATAGTTTCCCATTGTGGTATGCTCAAGAAATAGAAGGTATTCGCCGTGATGTAAGAGTTGTAAATACTAGCTTATTTCAAACCGATTGGTATATAGACCAAATGAAACGTAAAGCTTACGAAAGTGACCCTATACCATCACAGCTAACCCATGAACAGTATAGATATGGAACTCGTGACTATATAATGAGACAAGAAGTTATAAAAGACACTCTTTTAATTAAAGACTTTTTAAATTTTGTAACTAGCGACAATCCAAGAACTAAACTAAGATATATTTTACAACAAACTGGCGAAGACACAAGTGTATATCCTAATCAAATGCTTAACTCTAATTTCTTCCCAACACGTTTTGTAAGAATTCCTGTTGACAAGAATGTTGTATTAAAAAACGGAATTGTTAAAGCAAAAGATGCAGATAAAATTGTTCCTTATATTGATATTGAAATTAAAGGAAGTGCTTTATATAAAAACCGATTATTAATGTTAGACATTATAGCTAATAATAATTGGGAGCGTCCTATTTATTTTACTGGTGGAAGTTTTGGTGATGATGACTATATCTGGATGAAAGACTACTTACAGTTAGATGGTTTATGCTACAAATTAGTCCCAATAAAAACTCCAGTTGATAGAGCTAACCCTTTTGATATGGGTCGCGTAGATAGTGATTTAATGTATGAAAAAGTTATGTCTTGGAAATGGGGAAATAGTGGCACAGATATTTACCATGATATAGAAACCCGTAAAAACAGTATAACTTACAGAGGTAATTTAGCGCGACTTATTGAGCAGTTAATTAATGAAGATAAGTATGACAAAGCTGAAAAAGTTGCTGACTTAGCTATGAAAAAGATGCCTGTTGAAGACTTTGGGTATTACACTCTTCTAGAGCCTTATATAAGTGCTTACTACGAAATAGGTAGTAAAGAAAAAGCACGTAAACTATACAAAGATGTAACAAAAAAATATCAAGAGAATTTAACCTATTATAGTGGTTTGTCTAAAGAGACACAAGAAAGATATCTAGAAGAAATTGTTACAGATATTGAACGCTATAGGAGTTTAGTAGATTTAGTTTTTGTTTATAATGACAAAGACTTGGCTTTAAAAGAAAAAGAAAAATTCAATAATTTCTTAAAGCTTTTTAGTGCTTTTGAAGATGAAGAACCTGAACCGAAAAACATAAGAGAAGAAAGAGATATTCCTGTTGATACAATTGACAGCATTTTAAAATTAGAATAAATTTCTTGTGAACCTAGTTCCATCAAAAACACCATTAGTAGTCAAAAAGATGTTCCCAAACTATGTTTGGGACATTGAGACTACAGACAAGGTTATTTACCTCACCTTTGATGATGGCCCTACGCCAGAAATAACAAGTTGGACGCTACATCAACTTAAAAAACATAATGCAAAAGCTACCTTTTTTTGTATTGGAAATAACATAAAAAAATATCCTGAAATTTTTCAAAGCATAATAGAAGAAGGCCATGCTATTGGTAATCATACTCATAATCATGTAAAAGGTTGGACAACAAAAACTAAAGATTATATTGAGAATGTATTAGAAGCTCAAAACATTATTGAAGCTAAAACCAAGACAAATCTTTTTCGTCCTCCATATGGGCAAATAAGCCCTAAGCAAGGCAAAAAACTAATTGCTTTAGATTATAAAATAATAATGTGGGATGTTTTGTCTTTTGACTGGGATAACACTATATCAAATGATGAATGTTATACTAATGTAATTTCTAAAGCTAAAAACGGTAGTATTATTGTGTTTCATGATAGTGTTAAAGCATCCGAAAGAATGCAACATACATTACCAAAAATATTAGAGTATTTTAGTGCAAGAGGATATTCGTTTCAGTCTTTATAAAAACTAAATATATTCTTGAATAATTCCTATTAAAGTATTAGCATCTTGTTCACCACTATGACGCCATTTCATCTCTCCACTTTTATAAATAATAAGTGTAGGTAAACCTTTAACGCGTAAAGCTTCGGCTAGTTCTTTGTTTTTATCAACATCAATTTTTATAACCTTTGCTTTATCGCCAAGAGCAGCTGCTACATCTCTAAGTACAGGATGCATTGCTGTAGATTGTTCATTCCATTCTGTAAAAAAATCTAACAAAACTGGAATATCGACATCTATTAATTCCCCAAATTTTGACATACCTTTAAAGTTTTAAGTCAAATGTTTATATACAAATATAAGATTTCCTAGTAATTATGCATTACTTGTGCCTTTTTTAAGTTCAATAACTGTAATTTCTGGCCAAATTCCAACTCGACCAGGAAAAGCATGATAGCCAAATCCTCTATTTACGTTAATATATCTTCCAAATTCTTCATATAATCCAGCCCATTGTTTGTAAACATACTGAGACGGACTCCATCTAAAAAACCCAGGAATTTCAATTCCCATTTGTAATCCATGTGTATGACCACTTAATGTTAAATGGTAATGCAATTCGTCTTGTTTAACTTTATATTCCCAATGTGAAGGATCGTGAGACATTAAAATTTTAAAGTCTTCCTTATTAATTCCCTTAGATGCTTCTTCTAAATTTCCTGCTTGGTTAAATCCTTTTCCCCAATTTTCAACACCAACTATAGCTATTTTCTGTCCATCTTTTTCTATAAATCTGTTTTCATTTAATAACAAATCAAAACCTATTTTAGGATGTATATCTTTTACGTCTTGAAAATTTTTCTTTTTGTCCTCTTTACTATTCCAATCTACGTAATCGCCATAGTCATGGTTTCCTAAAATTGAAAATTTACCATAAGGAGCTTCAAAATTTTTAAAAACATCTATCCAATCATCCATTTCATTTGCTTTATTATTTACAATATCACCTGTAAACAAAATAATATCAGATTTTTGTTCATTTATTAAATCGACGCCATACTGTATTTTTTCTTTATTAGTAAAGCTTCCAGAATGAATATCAGAAATTTGAGTAATCTTAAAGCCATCAAAAGCATCAGGTAAATCATCAAAAGCAATTTCATACTTAAGTACTTTATAATTGTAACGTCCTTTTATAATTCCATAAAGAAAAGAAGTAAAAGGTATTGCTGCTAATCCTAAAGCTATTTTAGAAATAAAAGCACGTCTTCCTGCAAGTGGTTTTGTTTCACCTGGTCCAACCCAAGTTATTAGTTTTTGAATTACTCTAACTACATCTTCTCCAAACATGATTATTAATAATACCACTTTCGGGATTAAAAAAGTAATTAAAAATCCTGCAGCAAACTGAAATGCTTTAGTTTGACCTGCACTTCTAGGCGTTGTAAAGAGTGTATAGAATAAATTTAAGTAAATAGCAATGGCTAAAATAATCCAAACCCATTTTATGATTTTACTTTTAGTAACAGTTTTAAGTGCCTGAAAAGCATAAAATTCAATCAAAAAAAAGATGGTAGAAAAGATTAAAAGAGGAATAATGAAACGAGCCATTTAGTGTTTTTTATCAAATATAATTGAATTAAACTGTTATTAAAATCTTAAGATTAAATTTAACCATCTCTTAAGATTTAGTATATTTCCGAAAGATTACGAATAATAACGCAAATGAAGTCATATTTATATTTAATAATTGTTTTTTTTCTAGCAATCAGTTGTAATAATAAACCAAAAACTGAATCTGCAAAAAAAGATAAATCATTAATTTCTTATGTAAATCCATTTATAGGAACAGGTGGACATGGACATACTTATCCTGGAGCAACAATGCCTTTTGGTATGATGCAACTAAGTCCTGATACTCGTTTGGACGGTTGGGATGGTTGCTCTGGTTATCATTACAGTGACAAATATATTTATGGTTTTTCTCATACTCATTTAAGTGGAACTGGAGTAAGTGATTATGGTGACATTTTGCTAATGCCAACTAATAAAGTGCTATTTAATAATGGTAGTGATGGCAAAAAAGGGTATAGAGCTAAGTTTTCTCATAAAAGAGAATCTGCAGAACCTGGATATTATAAAGTTCATTTAGATGGAACAGAAATAGATGTAGAACTAACCGTTTCTCAAAGAAGTGGAGTTCATAAATACACATTCCCAACTGCACAAGACCAAATTATTATAATCGATTTACTTCATAGAGATGAATTGTTAAGTGGTAGTATTAAAAGACTATCTGATACCGAATTATCTGGTCATCGTCACTCAAAAGCTTGGGCGAAAAATCAAAAATTATACTATTACATTAAATTTTCTCATCCAATAACTGTTGATTTAGGCTCATCAAAATCTCAATACAAAAACAAAAAAGCGGCTTTTCAATTTAACAACCCAAAAAATGAGCCTGTTTATGTAAAAATAGGTATTAGCGCTGTTGATGAAGAAGGTGCACGAAAAAATTTAGAAACTGAAATAGGTGAAAAAACTTTTGACCAAGTTAAAGAAAAAGCTCAGTCTACTTGGGAAAAACAACTTGAAAAAATTGTTGTTGAAAGCTCAAATATAGATTATAAAACTAATTTTTATACTGCTTTATATCACACTATGATAGCTCCAAATTTATATCAAGATGTCGATGGAAGATATAGAGGTATGGATTTAAAAATTCATGAAACTAAGAATTTTGAATATTATACAGTGTTTTCGCTTTGGGATACTTATAGAGCAGCTCATCCACTTTATACAATTATAGAACAAAAGCGAACAAATGACTTTATAAACACATTTGTGGCTAAGTATGAAGAAGGTGGTATTTTGCCAATATGGGATTTAAGTGGTAATTACACTGGTTGTATGATTGGGTATCATGCTGTTCCTGTTATTGCTGACGCTTATCTTAAAGGGATAAAAGATTACGATGTTGATAAAGCTTTTGAAGCGATGAAACATTCTGCTACTCGAGATCATTTAGGTTTAAAATCATATAAAAAATTCGGATATATTCCAGTTGAAGAAGAAAGTGAATCTGTTTCTAAAACATTAGAATATGCTTATGACGATTGGACAATTGCACAAATGGCAAAAGAATTAAATGAAGATGATGATTATGAAACATATATAAAGCGTGCACAAAACTATAAAAACGTATACGATCCTGAAACGAAGTTTATGAGAGGGCGTTTTAGAAACACATGGTTCTCTCCTTTTGATCCTTACGAAGTAAATTTTAACTATACTGAAGCTAATGCATGGCAGTACAGTAATTATGTGCCTCAAGATGTTTCTGGGTTAATAAAACTAATGGGAGGAAAAGATTCATTAGAAATCCAACTAGATACTTTATTTACAGCAAAAACTAAAACATCAGGAAGAGATCAAGCAGATATCACTGGGCTAATTGGTCAATATGCGCATGGTAACGAACCTAGCCATCATATGGCTTACTTATACAATTTTGTAAATAAACCTTATAAAACACAAGAGAAAGTTCATCAAATTCTTACTCAATTATATAAAAATGATCCTGACGGAATTTCTGGTAATGAAGATTGCGGACAAATGAGTGCTTGGTATGTATTTAGCTCTATGGGATTTTATCCTGTTACTCCAGGTTCAAATCAATATATCATTGGAACACCATTATTTGACAAAACAACTATAAACCTTGAAAATGGTGAAAAATTTCATATTAAAGCCTACGATTTAAACCCTGAAAATAAGTATATAAAACGTGCTAAACTTAATGGCAGAACTCTAAATGAAACTTATATTTCTCATAAAGACATAATTGAAGGAGGCACTTTAGAATTGTTTATGACTAATGAACCATCAGATTGGGGAACCGCTGAAGGTGATGAGCCAAAAACCGAAATTGAAGATTACAATATTGTACCTATTCCTTTTATTGCTAAAGGAGATGTTGCATTTAAAGGTGAAACTGAAGTTGTTTTAGAAAACACTGATAAGGATGCAACAATATTTTATGCTTTTAATAACTCAGAATTCATTAAATATGAAACTCCAATAAAAATATCTGAGCCTACTTTGTTAAAAGTCTATGCAGAAAAAGATAATGAAAAAAGCGCGACTGTTTCTACGTCTTTTTATAAAATAGATCCAAATATGTCGCTAAAATTAAAAACCACTTATGCAAATCAATATAATGGAGGTGGTGAAAATGCACTTATAGATGGCATAAAAGGCACAAAAGATTTTAGAACAGGTTCTTGGCAAGGATATCAAGATAAAGACGTGGTGGCGATTGTAAATTTAGGAGAAGAGAAAACTATAAACATTATTAGTGTAAACTTCTTAGAAGATCAACGCTCATGGATTTTCTACCCAACCGTTGTAGAATGTTATGCATCTAATGATAATAATAATTATAAGTTTATTGGAAATTATAATATAGACGCTTCTAAGTATTCTGATGGTTCCACAATTAAAACTATTGATTTTAAAATGCCTTCAAATTCTTATCAGTACATAAAAATAGTTGCTAGAAAACTAGGCAAACTCCCTAAGTGGCATCTTGGCTATAAACATGATGGAAGAAGCTGGATTTTTATTGATGAAATTAGCATAAAACAATAACATACTAACTTATACAAAAACTAACATGACTAACCAAAACAACAAATCTGCATTAACTACTTTGGTTACTGTATTTTTTTTCTGGGGATTTATTGCTGCTTCAAATGGCGTTTTTATTCCTTTTTGTAAAACCTATTTTAATATCGACCAATTTCAATCGCAATTAGTCGATTTTGCTTTTTATGGAGCCTACTATATTGGAGCATTATTGTTATTCATCTTATCAAGTACAATAAAGCGAGATATACTTAATAGCTTGGGTTATAAATCAGGTATTGTTTATGGTTTAATTATTTCTGCACTTGGAGCTATCGTTATGTATTTTGTAGTTAATGGTGCTCAACAAGGTCAAACAGAAGTGTTTTATTTAGTCTTATTAGCTCTATTTATAGTTGGATTAGGTTTTTCATTACAGCAAACAGCAGCTAACCCTTTTGCAATAGCATTAGGAGAACCTTCAAAAGCTTCACATAGACTTAATCTTGCAGGTGGTATTAATTCTTTTGGTACTACTATTGGACCTATTGTAATTGCATTTATAATTTTTGGATCTACACCTTTATCTGGTGACGAGTTAAATGCGATGATTACCAATAATGAGATAAAACTAACAACTGTTCAAGCCTTATATTTAGGTGTTGGTATTTCCTTTTTATTAGCTGCAGCATTGTTTCATTTTTCAAAAAAACTCCCACAAGCAAAGGCAGACTCAACATTCGAAACTGCTAATAAAGCTCTTAATACACTTATCATTTTAACATTAATAATTGCAACGTGTTTCACTCTTATTTTTATGACCTATACAGGTAATGAAATAACTACTGAAGCATTAGAACATAAACGTTTAATATTGTTATTTATAGCCTTATTATCAGTAATAGCTTGCATCTGGATTGCCTATTCAAACGCTTCAAAAAAACCTGATGGTTGGGGAGCAATGAAATATCCTCAATTAGTTTTAGGGATGCTAGCCATATTCACTTATGTTGGTGTTGAAGTGACAATTCAAAGTAATTTAGGAGAGTTACTAAAAGCAGTGTCGGATAAAGCAAATAACTTAAATGCTTTAAAACTTCCAGTAATGAATGATGCCGAAATTGCACCATTCATCTCATTATATTGGGGAGGATTGATGATTGGTCGTTGGGTAGGAGCAATTACAGTTTTTAATCCAAGTAAAGGGTTAAAAAAATGGCTCCTTATTATAGTTCCTTATGTGGCTTTGGGAGTAATATTATTGGTTAATTATGGCAAATATACTGGCACAGAAATTTTATTATTTAGCATCTGTGTTGCAGTACAAATAGGTGGATTCTTTTTAGCTAAAGATAAACCAGTAGCAACTTTAAAAATATTTAGTGCTTTAGGTATTTTAGGAATGTTAATAGGAGTTTTTGCATCTGGGCAACTAGCTTTATTTGCTTTGTTATCTGGTGGATTATTCTGTTCTATTATGTGGCCAGGTATTTTTGCATTAAGTATTGCTGGATTAGGAAAATACACATCACAAGGTTCTGCCTTTTTAATTATGATGATTTTAGGAGGTGCAATTATCCCTCCAGTACAAGGTAAACTTGCTGATGTATTTGGTATTCAGCCTTCATATTGGATTGCTGTATTGTGTTTTGTGTATTTATTGTTTTATGCATTTAGAACCAAAACTATATTAGACAAACAAGGTGTAGAGTATTAATTATATATCCATGGAACGTAGAAAATTTTTAAAAAACGCTTCATTAACAGGAGTTGGATTAGCAGTTGGAAGTACTTTAGTTAATTGTGTTGAAAACACTTCTGAAGGAAAACCAATCCCAACCGAATCTCAAGAAAAAGGCTCAATCCCATTAGTTATTGCTACTTGGCATGTTATGGATGCTACTGCTAAAGCATGGGAAGTATTACAAGCTGGTGGTAATTCTCTTGATGCTGTTGAACAAGGCTGCAAAGTTGAAGAAGCTAATGAAGCAGGACAGTCTGTAGGTAAAGGTGGGCTGCCAGATAGAGATGGAAATGTGACGCTAGATGCATGCATCATGGATAAGCATGGTAATTGTGGTTCGGTTGTGTATTTACAAAATGTGGTTCATGCTGTTTCTGTAGCTAGAAAAGTCATGGAAGACACACCTCATGTGATGCTTGCAGGAAAAGGAGCAGAGCAATTTGCTTACGAACTTGGTTTCCCAAAAGAAGATTTATTAACCGAAGCTTCTAAAAAAGCTTGGGAAGAATGGAAGATAACCTCTCAATACAAACCTATAATTAATATCGAAAATCATGATACCATAGGAATGCTTGCTATTGATAAAAATGGAGATATTTCTGGTGCCTGTACAACAAGCGGATTAGCTTTTAAAATGGCTGGACGTGTTGGTGATTCGCCAATTATTGGCTCTGGTTTGTTTGTAGATAATGAAATTGGTGCCTGTGTCGCAACAGGTTTGGGTGAAGAAGTTGTAAAAACTGTTGGAAGTTTTCTTGTAGTAGAATTAATGCGTCAAGGTAAAACACCTCAAGAAGCTTGCGAAGAAGCTATAAGCAGGATTGTAAATAAACCAAATAGTGATTACAAGAATTTTCAGGTTGGTTATATTGCAGTAAACAAAAAAGGAGTCACTGGTAGTTATTCAATACATCAATGGTTTAGCATGACTAAATACCAAGATGGGAAAAACGAACAAATACAATCAGATTATTTCAATAAGGTTTAAAACCATTTAATTGTTAAGTCTACTATTTTTTGCTTCAAATTTGTATAAGGTGGAAACAAAAATTCAATAGATCCTTTTGTATGTTGTTTCATTACTGAACGCTTATTAGAAAATTCCTGAAAACCAAAAAATCCATGGCTCTTACCAATACCACTATTATTGGAGCCTCCAAAAGGTAAATTATGATTAGAGTATTGTACAACATTATTATTAATACACGTACTTCCTGCTCTTGTGTTTTTTATAATATCATTAATTGTTTTCTTATGCTTACTATAAATGTAAAGCGCTAATGGTTTTTCTTTTGAATTGATATAGTTAATAACCTCCTCATTAGTTTTATAAGTCTTAATTGGAAGAATTGGACCAAATATTTCATCTTGTAATAACGATGCGTTTTCTGGTAAATTTGAAATTACAGTGGGTTCAATAAAGTTGTCTTCTGACTTACTTTTCCCTCCCATTACAAATGTTGCATTGTGCTTTTTAGCATCTTCAAGATGGTTAACTAATCTATCAAAATGTTTATTATTAACTATACGACTATACGATTCAGACTTTGATGCTTCTTTAGTATAAAAAGCTTTTACTTGTTGCTTTAATTCGATTACAAAATTGTCTTTAATTGATTCTTTTACTAATAAATAATCTGGAGAGACACATATTTGTCCATTATTTATGAATTTTCCCCAAGCAATTTTTTTAGCTGTGGATTTCAAGTTTGCTGTTTCGTCTATAATTGTTGGTGACTTACCTCCTAATTCTAAAGTTACAGATGTTAAATGCTCTGCTGCTGCTTTCATTACAATTTTACCAACATTAGGCGAGCCAGTAAAGAAGATATGGTTAAATGGCAATTTTAATAACTCTTGAGACACCTCAACTTCACCTTCTAATAATGCTACTTCATTGTCTTCAAATATATCTTTAACTATTTCAGCCATCACTTTAGATATATTAGGCGTCATTTCAGAAGGTTTTAATATCACAGTATTACCTGCAGCAATTGCTGAAACTAATGGCCCAAAAGTTAAGTTTAAAGGAAAATTCCATGGGGAAATCACTAAACAAACGCCTTTTGGCTCAAAATTATACCAAGATGAAGACCCCAACAATGCCATTGGCGTTTCAACCTTTTGACGACTCATCCAGTCTTTCAAATTACTTTTTACAAATTTTATCTCACTTACTACTGGATAAATTTCTGTAAGATCAGTTTCAGTAAAAGGTTTTTTAAAATCATCATATAAGGCTTGCCTAATTTTTTCTTTATAAGTAATCTCAACAGCCTTTTTTAAAGCATTTAATTTTTTAACACGCTCTTTATAAGTGGTATTACCTATTTTATACTGGTTGTCCTTTTGTCGGATAAATAGATTGTAGTAGGTGTTTGTTGTATAATCTGTCATTAGTTTTATCTTATTTATTGGGCTGTAAGCTTAATTTGTGCATTTCGTCGATGTTTTTAGTTGTCAAATTCATATTAACCATTTATCGATGTTTTTCATCTAATATATTTAAATAGACTATAATTCCGCTGTTTCTTTGACATGTAATTAAAACCAAATATAGTTTTAAGTCATGAAAAAAGTTTTAATCTTAATATTGTTATTTACACTTCCACTAATTAGTGTTGCACAGAATAATACTTCTGTTACAAAGCAAGAATCTAATTCAGTTTTAGAGGTTACAACTAATAATGACTCTATTAAAGTTGAAGATAACAAAACTTTAAGCACAGCTGTTAAAGCTCAAGTTATTGATTTAAATTACCATAAAAGTAATGAATTAATCAGTATTAAAGCTTACAGAAAAAGTCTTCAAATTAAAGTTAAAACAATTAAGAATTGTTAATCATTAAAATGTTAAACTCAATTTAACTTGAGTAAACATTTAATTATATAAAAAAATCTTCATCAGTTCAAATAAAAAGAACTTATGAAGATTTTTTAGTTATAAGATATTCTCACTATTTATTCGGAATATCATCAGTTGAAAACTCATATAATTTATTTGCTTCTTCTTCTTTAAGTTTCTGAACCAAATCTAATGCATCAGGTATAACATCACTGCAAATAACTATTAAAGCACCTTTTATTGCATTTTTAATAGCAAAAGTAGCAGCCTCCTTTTCATTTGGAATAATAGTCGTTTTCTTGTTTGGGTCTTTCTTTTTAATACCTGCATCTAACATTCCTATTAATTCATCTTCTGTTCTACCTCTTAAATGTTTGTCTTGGCGTATAATAATTTCATCAAACATATCAGCAGCAATACTACCTATTTCATTTGTGTCTTCTTCTCTTCTATCACCAACTCCAGCTATAATTCCGACTTTTACAGTAGCATCAATGTTTTCAATAAATTTTTGCAAAGCACGCATTCCTGCTGGGTTGTGAGCATAATCTAACAACACTTGGAAATCTTTAAACTGAAATAAGTTTAAACGTCCTGGTGTTTGAGCAGGTGAAGGAATAAAGGTTTCTAAACCAATTTTTATCTCATCTATACTAAACCCTTTCACATAAGCAGCAATAACTGCTGGCAATACATTTTGAATCATAAAAGTTGCTCTTCCTCCATATGTTAATGGTACATTAACAGCTTTTATTACTCGAAGCTTCCACTCTCCTCTACAAATAGTAATATATCCGTTTTCATAAACTGCAGAAATACCTCCCAGTTTTTGCATTGCTTTTATTCTTGGGCTATTTTCATCCATAGAAAACAATGCAACATTACAATTTACGCTTTTACGCATATCATAAACCAAGTCGTCATCAGCATTTAAAATAGCGTATCCTTCAGGTAATACTGTTTCTGGAATTACGCCTTTTACTTTTGCTAATTGCTCTATGGTATGAATTCCTTTAAGACCTAAATGATCTGCAGCAACATTGGTTACAATACCTATATCACATTTATGAAACCCTAAACCAGCTCTTAACAATCCTCCTCTAGCACATTCTAATACTGCAAAATTTACTGTTGGATCTTTAAGCACAAATTCGGCACTTGCAGGACCTGTACAATCGCCTTTCATTAACAATCGGTTTTGAATGTAAACACCATCACTAGTTGTATATCCAACTTTGTAACCTTTCATTTTTGCTAAATGCGATATTAATCTTGTAGTGGTTGTTTTACCATTTGTACCTGTTACAGCAATAATTGGAATTCTACTTGTAGATCCTTGAGGAAATAATTTATCAATAACATGAGCAGCAACATTACGAGGCAATCCACTAGTAGGTGCCAAATGCATTCTAAAACCTGGTCCAGCATTTACTTCTAATACTGCTCCTCCTGTTTCTTCTAGAGGCTTACTAATATCTGTAGTCATTACATCTATTCCGCAAATATCTAAATCTATAATCTTTGAAATTCGTTCTGCCATAAATACATTTGCTGGATGTACAATATCAGTTACATCTTCTGCTGTTCCTCCTGTACTTAAATTGGCAGTGTCTTTTAATAATAATCGTTTGTCCTTTTCTAAAACTGAGTTTAAAGTGTAACCATTAGCTTTAATAATACTCAAGGTTAAATCGTTAACCGTTATTTGAGTAAGAACGTTTTCATGGCCATAACCACGTCTTGGATCTTTATTAACCTCATCTATTAATTGTTGAATAGTAGACTTACCATCTCCAATTACATGTGCAGGTGTGCGTACTGCAGCAGCAACTAGTTTGTTATTAATGACCAATAAACGATAATCATCACCTACTATATATTTTTCGATAATGATTGCTCCACTTTTAGAGCTTTCTTTTGCGCTTCTAAAAGCTATTAAGGCATCATCGTAATTTTTAATATTTACAGTAATTCCTCTACCATGATTGCCATCTACAGGTTTTACAACTAAAGGAAAACCAACATATCTACAAGCTTCTTCTAAACTGCTTTCTCGTCTAATAATATCACCTCTTGGTGTTTGTACTTCTGCTTGTTCAAGCAAATATTTAGTATCTTCTTTATCGCATGCCAATTCTACTCCAATACTACTTGTTTCACTCGTTACTGTTGCTTGGATTCGTTTTTGATTTGCACCATAACCCAATTGACAAAGTGAATATTTATTTAGTCGAATCCAGGGAATTCCTCTTGCAGCTGCTTCTTCAACAATAGACCCTGTGCTTGGACCTAATCGTTCTTCTTCACGTAGCTCTCGCATTCTCTGAATATCGTCAGATAAATCATAATCTTTTCCATCAATCAAAGCTTGGCAAATATCTACTGAAACTTTTGCTGCAAAACGCCCTACAGATTCTTCCATATAAGCAAAAACCACATTATAAACACCCTTTTCACCGTAACCACGAGTACGCCCAAAACCAACATCCATTCCTGCAAGCGTTTGAATTTCGAGGGCAATATGTTCTATAATATGTCCCATCCATGTGCCTTCCTCAACTCGTTGAAAAAAACCACCAGGTTCACCTACTGAACAACGATGAGCAAACATGCTTGGAAACATTTTTTCTAGTCTTTCTTTAAATCCATCAATTTTATTTGAGGGCTTCTCTTCCATCTCTTCAAGATCTAGTACCATGACTATTAGTTTGTGTCTTCTAACAGACCAATAGTTTGGGCCTCTCATTGCATTTATCTCACGTATTCTCATAAAAAATTGGGCTTTTGGTAGTTAATTTGATTATTCATAAATATAGAATTTTTTTTAATTATTTAAGCTTATTTTTGCAAATTGCTAATTATAATTATTGATAATGAAGATTAAAGGAACTTTAATACCTATTGGAGGGAATGAAGACAAAGGATTTGAAGATGATGAAATCCATAGATTAGATTACATAGAAGAAGGTATTTTATCACATGTTGTAAATGCTGCTGGTGGAGTTAGCGCCAGAATTGTTGTAATACCAACAGCATCTAGTATTCCAGTTGAAGTAGGAGAGAATTATATTACTGCTTTTTCAACATTAGGCTGCTCTAAAATTGATGTTTTAAATATAAAATCAAAAAGTGATTCAGAACGTGAAGATTTTATATCACTAATTAAAGAAGCAGATTGCGTTATGTTTTCTGGTGGTGACCAATCAAAAATTTCAAAATATATTGGTGGCACTACAATTCATAAAATTCTATCTGATAGATATATAAACGATGAAAATTTTGTAATTGCTGGTACTAGCGCAGGAGCTATGGCTATGGCTAACGAAATGATAGCTGGTGGGAGTAGTGCAAAAGCTTTTGTAAAAGGAGCTGTTATTATGAGAAAAGGGTTAAACTTGGCTCCAAAATTAATAGTTGATACGCATTTTATTCAAAGAGGTCGTTTTGGTCGTATCTCTGAAGCAGTTGCAAAATTTCCGAATTTACTAGGTATTGGATTAGCTGAAGATACTGGTATGATTATAAAAAATGGAAATGACTGTACTGTAATAGGTTCAGGAATGGCTATTGTTTTTGATGGAAGCCATTTAACACACAACAACGAAAAAATATTAAAAACTGGAACACCTATGACAATGGTAAACCTAAAGGTTCATGTACTAGCAAATGGTGATCATTTTAATTTAGATACTCGACAGGTTAAAGCTCTTCCTATAGAATCGCCTTTTGTTTAGATTTCTTTATAAATAGCAATTACTTCTTCACCCTTTGAGGTTTTACAAGCACGATACATCCCTTCGGTATTAAATGGCATAGCAATATTTCCTTTTGTGTCTATAGCAATTAAGCCACCATCACCTTGTATTTTAAGAATTCTTTTATTTATAACTTCGTTTGAAGCTTCTCCAACAGACATCCCTTTGTGTTCCATTAAACAAGACACATCATAAGCCACAACTCCTCTTATAAAATACTCTCCACTTCCAGTACAACTCACAGCACAAGTATTATTATTAGCGTAAGTTCCTGCACCAATCATTGGGCTATCACCAACGCGTCCCCATTTCTTGTTAGTCATTCCTCCTGTCGATGTGGCTGCTGCAATATTCCCTTTTTGGTCGCAAGCAACTGCTCCCACGGTTCCAAATTTGCCATCCTTTTTTACGCTATGGTCTAACTGAAAATTGTCGCTGTCTTTTATCCCTTGCCATTGTTTATATCGTACTTCATCATAAAAATAATCTGGACTTTCAATTGTATAACCGTTACTTTTAGCAAACTTCATTGCTCCTTCTCCAGCTAAAAAAACATGATAACTTTTATCCATAATATCACGAGCTAAAGACACAGGGTTTTTTATTCCTGTAATTAAAGACACTGCTCCTGCTTTAAGGTTTTCTCCATTCATAATAGCGGCATCCATTTCATGTGTGCCTTCTGCTGTAAATACAGAGCCTTTACCTGCGTTAAACAAAGGAGAATCTTCTAATAGTCTCACTGCAATCTCAACAGCATCTAAAGCACTGCCACCTTTTTCTAAAACAGAATAACCTTGTGTTAAAGCATTTTGCAAAGCAGCTTTATACTCTGCTTCCAATTCTGGAGTCATTAGTCCTTTTACAAGTGTTCCTGCTCCACCATGAATTGCAATCGAAAAATTATTCATCCTATAATTATTTATGGGCGAAAATTACAAATTGCATTTCAATTAATTTCAATTCGTAGTATAAGTTTTGTAGTTTTATAGTCTTCAATATAAAAACACAATGTCAGACCAAAAACGCCTTTTTTTAGTTGATGCTTATGCATTAATATTTCGTGGCTACTATGCCTTTATAAAAAACCCAAGAATCAATTCAAAAGGAATAGACACCTCTGCTATATTAGGGTTTACTAACTCTTTGTTAGATGTTATTAAGCGCGAACGTCCAGACCATTTGGCTGTTTGTTTTGATAAAGGAGGAAGTGCAGATAGAGTTGAGATGTTTGAAGCATACAAAGCCAATAGAGATGCAACACCAGAAGCAATAAAAGTAGCTGTCCCATATATAGAACAGATTTTAAGAGCGATGCATATTCCTATTATGGTGAAAGAAGGTTTTGAAGCTGATGATGTTATTGGAACCCTTTCTAAACAAGCCGAAAAAGAAGGCTATAAAACCTTTATGGTTACTCCAGATAAGGACTTTGCCCAATTAGTATCTGAAAACATTTTCATGTACAGACCTGTTTTTGGTGGTGGTTATGAAACTTGGGGAATTGAAGAAGTTAAAGCAAAATTTGAAGTTGATGATCCTTTACAGGTTATTGATTTTTTAGGAATGATGGGAGACTCGTCTGATAATATTCCTGGTCTGCCTGGTGTTGGAGAAAAAACAGCAAAGAAGTTTTTAGCACAATACGGAAGTATGGAAAATCTATTAGCAAATACACATGAGCTAAAAGGTAAAATGAAAGAAAATATTGAAGCCAATAAAGAACTCGGAATACTATCTAAAAAACTGGCAACTATTATGCTAGATGTTCCTGTGGAATTTGATGCGAAAGATTTTGAAATGTCTGAACCAGATATTGAAGGAGTAAAAAATATTTTTCAGGAATTAGAATTTAGACGATTAACAGATAATTTCTTAAAAACGTTTTCAGCTGAAGAACAATCTTCACCTTCCGAAAACACATCAGCAGTATCATCATCTGTACAACAAACAGTAAAAAAGCCTACTTCAGCTGGAGCAGGACAATTTTCATTATTTGATGCGCAAGGTAATTCTGATGCCATTATAACTAATCAAGATGCAAGGGTTACTGCAGCAACTAATTCGCATTTTTATCAAAGTATAGCATCAGGAATGGCAACCAAACTGTTTATTCAAAACCTGATGAAACAAACCAGTGTGTGTTTTGATACCGAAACTACTGGAATTGATCCAATTACTGCAGAGTTGGTTGGTATTGCTTTTTCTTGGGAAGCAGGAAAAGGCTTCTATTTACCATTCCCAGAAAACAAAGACGAAGCACAAGAACTTATTGAGCAATTACGTCCATTTTTTGAAAGTGAAACCATTCAAAAAATAGGTCAGAATTTAAAATACGATATTAAGGTTCTTCGAAAATATAATGTAAAAGTAAAAGGCAAATTGTTTGATACCATGTTAGCGCATTATCTCATAAATCCAGATATGAGACATAATATGGATGTGTTGGCAGAAACTTATCTAAATTATACGCCTATTTCTATAGAAGAATTAATAGGTAAAAAAGGGAAAAACCAGCTTTCAACGAGAGATGTTCCTTTAGATAAGCAAACTGAATATGCTGTGGAAGATGCAGATATAACCCTTCAGCTAAAAGAGCATTTTGAAAAAGAATTAGGCGACGCTAATACTCAAAAATTGTTTGATGATATTGAAATTCCTCTACTACGTGTACTTGCAGATATGGAGCTAGAGGGTATTAATTTAGATGAGTCATTTTTAAATTCATTCTCAGAAGAATTAGATAGCGAAATAAAAACGCTAGAAGCTAATATATATAAAGAAGCAGGTGAAGAATTCAACATTGCTTCTCCAAAACAATTAGGTGATATTCTGTTTGATAAACTAAAACTCGTTGATAAACCTAAAAAAACAAAAACAGGTCAATATGCCACCTCCGAAGATATTTTATCTTACTTGGCAAAAGATCATGATATTATTCAACATATCTTAGAGTTTAGAGGATTGTCTAAATTAAAAAGCACTTATGTTGATGCGTTACCAAATCAGGTAGAGCCAACAACAGGTCGTGTACATACAGACTACATGCAAACTGTAGCTGCTACAGGCAGATTAGCTAGTAATAATCCTAATCTTCAAAATATACCTATTCGTACCGAACGTGGTCGACAAGTGCGTAAAGCATTTATTCCAAGAGATGAAAACTACACTTTGTTGGCAGCCGATTATTCACAAATAGAACTTCGCATTATTGCAGCTTTAAGCGAAGAAGAAACCATGATTAATGCCTTTAAAAATGGCGAAGACATTCATGCAAGTACTGCGTCAAAAGTGTTTAATGTGCCTTTAAATGCCGTAACTCGAGAGCAACGTAGCAATGCCAAAACGGTTAATTTTGGTATTATTTATGGTGTATCCGCTTTTGGATTAAGCAACCAGACCGACTTATCTCGTAGTGAAGCTAAAGAATTGATTGATACTTATTATGCAACTTATCCAAAACTACGTAATTTTATTAGTGAGCAAGTCGATTTCGCTCGCGATAATGGTTATGTGCAAACCGTTTTAGGTCGTCGTCGTTACTTAAAAGATATTAACTCTCGTAATGCTGTGGTACGAGGCGCTGCCGAACGTAACGCAGTAAATGCACCTATACAAGGTAGCGCAGCAGATATTATTAAAATTGCAATGATTAACATTCACAAAAAACTGGAAGAAGGGAATTACAAAACCAAAATGTTGTTGCAAGTGCATGATGAGCTGGTGTTTGATGTATACAAACCAGAACTGGAAAGCATAAAAACATTAGTAAAAACCGAAATGGAAAATGCTTATAAACTAGACGTGCCTTTAGATGTTGATTTAGATATTGGAGATAATTGGTTAGAGGCACACTAAGGCAAAAAAAGAGGTGACAAAGACAGAAAATAATGAGGCTAGTTGGGCTGTTTGCTCAGAATGTCAAGGCAATGGCAAAAAAAGTCGTGGGCTACATAAAAAAGCAAAAGTCAACTATCAAAAAGCAATTAATCTTTTTGAAAAAACAAAAGAGCAAAAAACTGCCCCAGTTCGTCCTAAAGGTCATCAATATTCGTGTTTAAAATGCTCTGGTTCTGGGTTGGTACTTTCTACTAATCATCCAATATCAGATAAAGAAGACTACCCACACGTTGCTATTATAGGTGGTGGTATAGGAGGAATTGCTTTAGCAGTAGCTTGTTTGCATCGCAGAATTCCTTTTACACTTTATGAGCGAGATAGCAATTTCGATGCTAGATCGCAAGGCTATGGACTCACTTTACAGCAAGCAAGTAAAGCAATAAAAGGGTTTGGTATTTTGTCGTTAAATGAAGGTGTCGTCTCAACAAGACATGTGGTTCATACTACTGAAGGAAAAGTAATCGGAGAATGGGGAATGAGAAAGTGGACACAGTCAAATTCAAAAACAAATTCAAAACGTACCAATGTACATATAGCAAGACAATCTCTAAGGTTAGCATTGCTTGAACAACTAGGTGGACATGATAAAATACAATGGAATCACCAATTAGTAGATTTAAAAAAAGGAGAAAATGTTAATCTGAGCTTTGATGTTGATGGTAAGATAAAATATGCCAAAGCTGATATCGTAGTAGGAGCCGATGGTATACGTAGTACTGTACGAAAATTACTTATTGGTGAAGATGTTACCCCTTTACGCTACTTGGACTGCATTGTTATATTGGGTATTTGCCCTTTAAAGGCTCTTAAAGGCATTGATAGTTCTTTATTAGATTCAGCTACAGTATTTCAAACCGCAAATGGTAATGAGCGTATTTATATGATGCCATATACATCAGACTCAATAATGTGGCAACTTAGCTTTCCAATGCCTGAAAAAGAAGCTGTGACTCTAAGTGCTAAAGGAGCTCATGCTCTTAAAGAAGAAGCTTGTCGTAGAACACAGTGGCACAATCCTATTCCGCAAATTTTAGCAGCAACAAATGAGACTGAGATTTCTGGCTATCCAGTTTATGATCGTGAATTACTGGATTCAGATTTATTAGATAAAGGTGGACAAGTAACTCTAATTGGAGATGCAGCTCATCCTATGAGCCCATTTAAAGGACAGGGAGCAAATCAGGCTCTTCTAGATGCTTTATCTTTGGCGCGAGGAATTTCAAGAGGCTGCAGACCTTTATCACAATGGAGAAAAAATGGAGTGAGAAAAAGTGTTTTAACTGAGTTTGAATCAGAAATGTTAGAACGCAGTGCTTTAAAAGTAAAAGATTCAGCAAAAGCCGCAGAGTTTCTTCATTCAAAAATTGTACTCCATGAAAGTAATGAACCTAGAGGTAGTTCACTAAAGAGACAAAAAACATAATATTTAGTATAGGCTAGTACAAGAATCCTTTTACAAAATTATTTAATTACGTATCAACCTAAGGTTTATTTTGTTGATGGTGAAAAAGGGAAACCATATTCTGCAAGTAGTATTAGGAAGTTTTTATATAGATCTTTTAAGGCTGCAAAGATTAGCATTCACAAAAAAACTGGAAGAAGGAAATTACAAAACCAAAATGTTGTTACAAGTACATTATGAGTTAGTGTTTAATGTAAACAAACAAGAACTGGAATCCACAAAAAAATTAGTGAAAACCGAAATAGAAATGCTTATAAATTAAACGTGCCTTTAGATGTTGATTTAGATATTGGCGACAACTGGTTAGAGGCACATTAGAATTTTGTAAGTAAATTCAGTTTTAAATAAATTTTTCTTATTTTTAAAACTCATTACCATTTCTATATGAGCAATTTACCAATAGTAACCCTTTCTAAAGCTTATCACAGAAAAGAACATCAAATTCTTTTAGGTTTTAATCATGATTGGGTTTTAATTGATGTTGTAAAACATATACCCAAAGCCAAATGGAGTGCCACTTTAAAAAGCTGGTATATTAAAAATAATCCTGAAAACTTAAAATTGGTGTATTCGGTATTTAAGCAACATGCACAAATAAATGGAAGTCAGCTATTTGATAAACCAATACTTAAATCTGAATCCAATAAACCAAAACAAAAAAGAGATTTAAGTTTAGAAAATAGAAACTTATTAAATGGTTTTTATAAGTATTTAATAGGTAAGCGTTATAGCAAAAGTACAGTAGATACTTATACTTATTTTATTGCCGATTTTATTGAGTTTAACAACACTAAAGTAATAGATACGTTAACGACAAAAGATGTAGAGCTATTTATAGAGTCGGTATTTATTAAACGCAACTACTCAGTTAGCACTCAACGACAATTTATAAGTGCTGTAAAACAGTTTATTATTTACTATCCTAAAACACGGATTAGTAATTTAGCGTTAACAAGACCAAAAAAGTCTAAAATTCTTCCTACAGTATTATCGCAAGAAGAAATGATTTATATTATACAAAGCACAAAAAACTTAAAACACAGAGCCATTTTAGCATTAATTTATTCATGTGGTTTGCGTATTGGAGAGCTTTTAAGTTTAAAACTAGCTGATATTCAAATACAAAGAAGGCAGCTAAAAATAATACAAGCAAAAGGCAGGAAAGACAGATATGTAACCCTTGCTCAAAGTTTTATGCCTTTATTACAAAATTATTTAATTACGTATCAACCTGAGGTTTACTTTGTTGAAGGTGAAAAAGGGAAACCATATTCTGCAAGTAGTATTAGGAAGTTTTTATATAGATCGTGTAAGGCTGCAAAGATTAACAGAAAAGTGACACCGCATACGTTACGACATAGCTATGCAACACATTTACTTGAAAGTGGAGTTGGATTAAGGCATATACAAGAATTGCTTGGTCATGCTAAACCAGAAACCACTATGATATATACACATGTAGCACGAAAGGATTTGTTAGACATAAAAAGTCCTTTAGATTATGCAATAGAACAAATAACAAAAAACCGAGAAGAAGAACAAAAATTCCTCTTATCCGGAAAATAATTAGGGATAATGAGTATATTAGTCCACATATAACCAGTTACCTGCAAGCTGAAAACCAGCCGCACATTTTAGCACTTTCGGTTTTTGCCGTCACGCAATTCCAACGCTCGAAAAACCAAAAGAGCTAAAATTATCCAACGCTCAATACATATTAATCTGAATAATTTTTTTAAATTTGACAAAAGTGTCAAGGCAAAATATTCAAGATGATAAAGGAAACATTTGGCGAGTATATTCATAAACTTAGGACAGAAGGGTCACTGACCCTGACAAAACTTGCTGCTGCTCTCGATATAGACCAGTCGACCTTGTCTAAAATTGAAAACGGAAAGAGAAATATTCCAGAGGACATTCTTCCCAAATTGGCTGAAATCTTCAATTTAGATATTGACCAATTGGAAAAAGAATATTTCAGCGAAAAAATAGCTGAAATGATTTATCCAAAGGAAAACGCAAGTGAATTTTTAAAACTCGCTGAACAAAAGGCAGAGTACAAAAAACTCGCAAATTTGAAACAAGGAAAAATAGATTTTAAAAATGCTTAAATATTCAAAAATTCGTAAAGATTTAGATATTGAAAATATGAATGGAAATGCAGAGGATTTGGCATTTTTCACTCATTATCTTCACAATCACACTAATGGTGTTTCTAAATCATTCAAAAAAAGAGCGGTTGAGTATTATAACCAACAAAATAACGACTTAAGTATTGCTTCCGAACCAGAATTACAAGCAATGCTTCCTATTAAATGGGATATTCCATTTCCAAGCCCTCAAACTCCAGAATTTACTTTTATTGACCTATTTGCAGGAATTGGCGGATTTAGAATTCCTATGCAAGAAATTGGTGGAAAATGTGTCTTTTCATCCGAGTTTAACTATCACGCTCAAAGAGCCTACGAATTAAATTTTGGAGAAGTTCCATTTGGAGATATAACAAAACTTGACTTAAATATTGTTCCAAAGCATAATGTATTATGTGCAGGTTTTCCTTGTCAACCTTTTAGTATTTCAGGAAAAATGAAAGGCTTTGAAGATACAAGAGGAACTTTGATTTATCACGTTTTTAAAATTATAGAAAAAAGAGAACCTGAGGTAGTACTTTTAGAAAATGTAAAACATCTTTTGTATCACGATAAAAAAAGAACGCTTACAACCATCATTCAGCACTTAGAGGAATTAGGTTATAAAGTTTCAAAAAAGGTGTTAAACGCATCAGATTTTGGCGTTCCTCAAAACAGGGAACGCATAATAATAGTAGGACATAAAGAGAAAAAATTTGATTTTTCTAAATTAAGAACTAAACCCAAACCCGTTCTAAAGGATTTTTTGGATAAAGAAAATGACTTTGAGTTTTTAGACGAACCATATACTATTCTTGAGGATATGAAAACTCAGGATTCGGGTTTAATATTCGCAGGTTATAGAAATAAAACGATACGGAAAGCAGGTGTTCGACCAAACACAGAGCATTTGTCTCGTGTTCATAAGCAACCAAATAGAATATACTCTACAGATGGTGTTCACCCAGCATTACCATCTCAAGAATCATCAGGAAGATTTTGGATATATCACAAAAATGAAGTTAGAAAACTAACTATCGAGGAATGTTATAAACTTATGGGCTTTCCAAAAAAATTCAAATTAATAAACAATAAGTCCGAATTGTATAGGCAAGTCGGCAATTCAGTTGCTGTTCCAATGATTAAAGAAGTAGCAACCCAAATAAAAGAACAACTAATTACATCAATCAAAGTAAAAGATGCCGAATACATTTCTTAAAAAAACATTTGACGAATCAATGAAATTAGTTGGTTCAGACAACAAAATCAAGTCGGATTTACCAAAGACGATAACAATACATTTAGACGTAATTCTTAGTAAATCAGAATCTTCAAAAGGAGTACTAACAGTTGTTCTTACCAGCTTAGTTTATAAATCGCTACATCCAACACAAGATATTAGAAATCATCAGACGAGTATAGATAATGGGTATTCAGGTAGGACATTTGACACAAAATATGTTACACCATTCCTGAAAAGTGTAAAATTTCCTGCAATGGCGGAAAGCGGTTGGCTGACACGTTCTCTTGAACAAAAAGTTCCTTATGATAAAAATTTCTCAGGAGCAATAAGACCAGACATACTAAAAACATCATTTTTAGAAACTATTGATTTTATTCAAAAGGGTAAAGATTTAGATAAGTGCTTAAGCTATTTAATGCAAGGACTAATCATCAAAAGAAACAGCCAAGAAATTGATTTGGCAAAGCCTTTAAATCTTCCAATTGCAACAATAATCGAATTACTGACAAAGCATTTTAATGCTAAATATACAGCAGACGGAGCTTCTCGTCTTCCTGTGTTAGCATTGTTTGCAGCTTATGAATGCTTAATGAAGGAAGCCAAAAGGTTTGAAGGAAAAACTCTTCTTGAGATTGAAAGTCACACTTCTGCTGATATTAGAAGTGGTAGGATTGGAGACATTGATATTGTTGATGATAAAGGGAAAGAATTTGAAGCGGTAGAAGTTAAACACGGAATTCAAATTAATTCACAACTTGTTAAAGACGCTTTTGAAAAATTTAAGACAACACAAGTAAACAGATATTATTTACTATCGACTGCTGATATTGACCCAACCGAAACGGAAAAAATCAATACTGAAATCGAAAGAATAAAGAATATTCACGGTTGCCACGTTATCGCAAATGGACTTATAAACTCTCTGAAATATTACTTACGTCTTTTATCTGAAACATCTGAGTTTATATCAAACTATGTAGACTTGATAGAATCTGACACAGCATTGAAATATGAACATAAGAAAAAATGGAATGAAATAATTTCAGCAATGTAAAGCCAACGCTAAAAGCCATACACATTTGCAATTCGCACCAGCCACCACACGAGCCAAAAATTGCAAAAGAGTATGTCTTTGCCAACGCTGAAAGACGGACGAAAAATAAAGCCAGCAGGTAACAATGTATATAAAAAATAGGCGAAATGGTAATAAAATCAAGGCTTTTAACGCGTATCAAACTTTGTGTTTAACCGAAAATTTAGTGCTTCGAAATCGCCTACTTTTCATATACAACAACGTTGGCAGTAATGTGGAAAAACGAGATAAATTGAAAAAAGTATAAATATGGACAGAAAAGAATTTTTAAGAAACACGGCAATTTTAGGTGGAGCGACAATCCTACCAATGAACAACGTTTTTTCACAAAATGTAACGGAAAACGGAATTGACAGATTAGTGGACAGTAATGGAAATTTCATTCAAAAATCACTTCCATACAATAAAACTTTTTTGGAGCCACATATGGATGAAGAAACCTTACATCTGCACTTTGAATTTCATCACGGTGGAGCAGTAAAAGGGGCAAACACAGATTTGATTAAAATTAAGGAACATCTAAAATCGGGCGATTTAGACCAAGTGGATTTGTGGACCCGAAAGTTAGCTTACCACTTTTCAAGCCACGTGCTTCATTCCATCTTTTGGACGAACTTAACGAATAAAAAAACTGAACCCAAAACTGAACTCTTAAAACAGATAGAAAAGGATTTCGGTTCATTTGACAAACTGAAAAGCTATATCGGGAAAATATCAAAAACTGTAGAAGGAAGCGGTTGGGGTATTTTGGGTTACCAACCTTATTCGGATAGCTTGACATTGTTACAATGCGAAAATCATCAAAAATTAACACAATGGGGAGTTGTTCCGATTTTGGTGATTGATGTTTGGGAACACGCCTATTATTTGAAATACAAAAATAAAAGAGCCGATTTTGTTGATACAGTTCTTGAAATTATCAATTGGGACAATGTAGCTGACCGATTTATGACAGCAAAACGACTGACAAAATAAACACTACTGCCAACAATGGCTATAAGTAATTGCTTGTTCTCGCCTACTTCTGAAAATCCTCACGGATTTTCAGTTTGGTGTGTACTTGCAAAGTTAAGTGCTAAACCACGCAACTACTCATAGCCGAAACCGTTGTGCATAATGTCCGAAAAACAAAATCCGAATTAAAAATTTGAAAAGAAAAGAAACATTTTGGCTAATCGGAACAATAAGTTTCGTTCTGATTTTAATACTCGGAATATTTGGAATCGACGGACTGAAATCAGACGCAGTTACTGATATAAACGTTCACGACACTTATTATGTGATTGCGAATATACATCTGATTATTCCATTTATATCGCTGACTTTTTTTGGTATTTATCTAATCCGAATGTTACGTCGGAATTTTAAAAACTTGACCGCAAATCTGATTTTTATGATTTCAGACATAACTATGATTTTGATTTTCACATTTCTAATTTCATTAGCTAGTTCATTAAGAGAAATACCAGGTACAACAATATATCCGCCTTTAAGCGGAATACCGAATATTGAACAAGCTGGAAATGGATGGAATAATGCTTATTACATTTTCTTATGCATTCAACTGATTTTAATAATTCTATTGACAATAAGCGGAATAAAAACTGGACTGAATTATAAACGAACTGAATAAAAAAAACACTATGCACAACAACGTGTATAATTCATGCTTACCTCCTACTTCAATTTAAAATCTTATATTTAAGCAACTGATTTGCAACGACTGAAAATCCTGCGGATTCTCAATCGCACAAATCATACACGAACACGTTGTGCAACATATGAGAAACGAACTTCTGAAATACATTATTCTACCAATAATTTATATTTTGAGTGTTCTTTTAATGGAATTCTATCCGAATATAATTACGAGCG